>JAAHTH010002892.1_pt1 | contig 11503 bp, 22 predicted proteins | sample 6116091 | NCBI WGS metagenome assembly JAAHTH01 (sample SAMN13939990, study PRJNA603662) | sponge metagenome | isolation source: marine sponge | host: Mycale hentscheli | place: New Zealand | collected 2006
TGAGATTTATCGGAACATTTATAAATGTTTCCTATATTTTTTAGGTTTATAATCACCTTCTTTATGAGATTTAATTATATGACACATTTTACAAAGTAGTTGATAGTTGCTAGGTTGTTCACCTTCAGGAGTACCTTTGATACTGGGATTAATGTGATCAACGTCCATTGCTGTAATAATGGATTTGAAATTATCTTCACCATATTGCTTTACCATATCTAACCCACAATGTTCACAAATTAGTTTATTAGCTAATACTTTTTCTACTTTATACATTAACCAAGGACGTGATGGAGCATTAGAAGCATATTGTCTATATTTATTATGAAGATTACAGAATTTATATTTTTGAGATTTATTATAAAATTCTGTTTCATTATTACACCAACTTACCTTACACTTACACATAACTATTTATTTAACTCTTTTCTAACTGATTGGATATGTTTGCAACCTTTTTCTCTATTTTTTGCTACCCAAAATCCAGGACAATTACAAGTGAATTTAACTCCATTTTGTTTCACAGAATAAAATTTACCTTTAGATGATGATGATTCAAATTCCCAAACACCTTTAATCGGTTTTTCTTTAACAATTTCAGGTTTAATCCATTCAATATCATTTAAAGTAGTTTCAGGTAATACTTCTTGCCAAGTTGGAATTATATATTTTTTACCACTTTGATCTGATGTGTACAATCTAGGAGCCATTTGAGGATGAGTGTATTCATATTTAAATCTTCTTACACCTACATATTTTCCATATCCATAGGGATTAATTGAAAATTGCTTACCATCTTTCCAAGGTATTATTCTACTTCTTAAAAACCCTTGTTTTGTATAATTATCTAATTTGTATAATGCCATAAACCTTTATTTATACCTAAATATACGAACAATATTTCAGGTAGCCAAATGGTGTGGCGGGAGTGTTTTTAGAACTTTGATTTAAGTTCTTCTTCTTCTACCATTGCTCTTAATTTTTTAGAATACAATTCATCTTCGGCATAAACTCTATCTAGTAGCTGGTAAAATTGTTCTTCAGTTTTACATTTACTAGCATAAGTACTATACCAGTAAGCATAATCTAAAATACTTTCTTCCCAACTATTATAGTAGGCATGTCCGTATTGAGTTCCTCTAGCTAAATTAATTCTAACTTTAGCTTCTTTCTGACCAAAACTGTTGTGGTTTTCATTAAATATCTTAGATGTAAAATTACCAGTTTCTAATTTAGCTTGAGCTAAAGTAATATGGGGGTGAGGTAAATTAATTTCATCTAACATACTGATGAACTTATCTTCAGAAAATTCATTTTGTGAATCTACTAATAAAATATCTTCTACATCTATAATATAGCTATCTTCTTCAGTTTCACTAGTTGCTCCTATAAAGATAAATAAAATTAAAAATATTGCTAAACCCTTAAGGATTTTAACAAGGTAAGGAATTGATTCAAATTGTAAAGTTGTTGAGTTGTACTTGTAAATTTTCATAACTATTTATTTTTGAGTTTTTCGATTGCATCTCTTATTTCAGCACAACGCTCATATTCTTCGTGGTGAGCGTGGATTTGAATATTTTTTTCTAATGTATCTATAAAATCATTTCTATCAATTGTTAGATCTATAATTCTATCTCCTTCTTCAATTGTTATTTTTAAAACGTAAATGAAACGTTTTGTTGTTTCTAAGTTATCAAATATTTTATCAACTATAACTTTAGATATATTTAAATCTTTGTTATAAACAAGATCTTCAAATTCTTCATGGTTCTTTACATTTACAGAATATATCATAATTAAAATAAGTCTAAAAAACTATCATCAATATTTTTATCCCTTAATCTACTAAACTTTTCATCATTATCCAACATCTTTTTGGCTAACTTATCTAAGTGTTTTGATTTTTGTTTATCATAGTCATCAACTATGCTATCATGCTTTTTACGCTTTATATTTCTAGTACGTTTCTTATTCATACATATGATACAATATCTAGTCCATCATCTTCATCATCACCCAAACCTAATTCTTTTAATCGTTGAGCTGTATAGTCATCTACTTCCCAATCAACCTCACTTGAATTTACAGGTTTATGATCTTCAATCCCTTCAATTTGTTTATTATCAAATACATCCCCAATAGTAAGATAATAACAATTATAACATAAGAATTCTATATTTTCTTTTCTATAGTTTTTCTTGTTTTTATCTTTGAAGTGTAGTAATAATGGAATTTTATAATCTAATACTCTACGTTCATTAAAACCACAGCAATTACATTCTTCTTTTAAATGTCCTTCGCTAACAAGTCTGTATTTTATTTTTTCAGGGGAAAATGAAGCAGCATTGGTTCTTCCTTCGATGATATCAATTAATGCTGGCTGTTTGCCTGTTCCTTTTAAGAATTTAGGTATACCCTTACCTGATGGGTTTAAATGTTTTTCAAACAATGTCTGATTAGTTTCAACGTCCCTATAAAGCTTAGCCCATTTTTTATAATGTACATAGGAAACATTCAAATACCTAGCTGCAGCCATATTCGACCTTGTCTGAGACATTGCAGCTATAATTTGTTCTTTCCCTAATGGTTTGGCTTTAGGCATCTTAGTATGACTTTTTAGACTTTATACTCTCTTGTTCTAACTTTTCATGTTTAGAGTATTGTTCTGATGTCATTATTTGAATATCATTCCATGTATTATCTCCTCTACCATTGGTGGTAGTGACAGCTCTATAAGCTTTGACAGTAGAACAGTTAACACAGTTTTTGTAACCATATTGTTCTAGTCGAAGTTTAGGCATATCTGCTCCGCAACTTATGCAGGGTATCATTTCTATGTCCATAATTTATAATTATCGTGAATATACGAAATATTTACTAAATATCCAAATTATTCATTAAAATCTTGGGGAAATCTGTAGTTTACATACATCCAAAGTTCTTTAGCGTCTTTAAAAATGTATTCTTTACCATCTTCATCTGTGAATGGAAGTATTTCTCCATCTTTTTCAATACGATCAAAAATATACCACCATATTAAACTTGTGGCATCAGGCCCATATAATAATTTAAAGGCACTTTCTAAGACAAACCAAAGGGGTTCTGTTATTTGACCTAACTCAATCCCTCCCATTTCGTATAGCTTATTTTCTGTCTCGAAAGCTTCTTCTAATTTTTGGATAAAAACAACAAATATAATCTCTTCAGTTATATCCATGCTATCACTAACAATCACATCGGATCCTAAAATTTCTTTAAACAAATTTTTAACATCATCCATCCCCTCAAACACTCCACTCATATTCTAAACACTTTTTACTACTCCAAATAATTTTTTAAATTCTTCAACCTGTAATTGTTTTATGCTACTAGCTATTATGTAAGCTTCTTCAATATTTGGGGCATCAAAAATATACATTGCTTCTTTACTTTTATCTCTTAAATAATAAAATTTATATTTGTGCATTTTATATCTTTTTTATAAGTGATTGTATTTCAATACATTTATCATAATCTTCCCTTTCAACATAATATTGTGTAATACGTTCTAAAACGGGTTTAAATTTTGATTTTTCTAATTTTATAACTAATGATAAGTTCAATATATTAAATAATTCAACCTTATCCAAATTATCTTCAATTGCTTCACTAATAGCTTCTAAACTATCTTTTAATACAAAATCTACAAATTCTTTTTTTGAAGCTAGGTTAATAATATCTTTCCTGTTTTTATAAGCCAGTTCAATATTAGTTACCTCCCTTTTCTTGGTTTTATCGTTTTCCATAGTAGGGGGTTTTGGTTAATTATAAATATTTATCATTATTTTGAGAATTATGTTTTATATAATTTCCCCATTTATACTTAGCATACTCATGTCCATTTTTCTCTGCAACTTGTCTTTTTTCTCCATTAGTTGATATTGAAGCGAAGTGGTAAAAAGGACAACCATATTCCCTTAACATTTTCAATCCTGATAATTTACATTTTAAAAAGAAATCCCAATCTGCAACCATTCCCTGTTCATAATTTTCATCCCATCCACCTAATCTTAAAAAATCTACTTTAGACATAAAAATAGGTAAAGTAGAACCATTTTCTTCTTTTTTAGAAGATAAATTAGAATATTCTCCCCAAAACCCATTTAAATCAAATTCTTCAGGTGTTTTTCCAAAATCTTTTATTATAAATTGAGGAAACATGCTATGTGAGGATTCAACTTGGTTAGGAGCAATTATTGAATTGGGTTCATATGAATTTTCAAGCATCTCATCCCATCTATAAGGAAACACATTGTCATCATTAACTATAAGAATTTTATCATACTGGGCGTTATATACTCCTAGATTAGTACCACGACATAAACCTACATTTTCTTCTAAATTTAAAATGTCTATAAACGCAGACCATCTTTCTAGTACCTCTTTATTTATATCATAATGCCCATCAACTACAACTATAATTTGATTTTTATTTTCTTGTCCCTCAATTGCGGAAAGTAGACATAAATCTAAAGCTTCTGGAGATTTATATGTTGGTATTATTACGGATATCATCTATTATTTTATTATAAAAAAGTGTTATTAATTTATTATAGTTGTAATTAACTTCATTATTTAAAATATGAGAAACCATTTTTAATAAAGCATCATTACTTTTTTTGGTGTGTGTAAAGTCTACACAATCAATAGTATGAGTTTTATCTAACCCCATATAATCGAATGTAATATTATTTATTTTAGGCCATTTAATGTTTTGTTTTTGTTTTAAAATGGGGTATAATAAGTACAAATCGTGGTATAGTAAATCAAATAATTTATTATCACTCTCCCTCCTCCAAGTAACTTTTAGAGGTTTTTGGTAGGATAAGATTGATTTTAACTTAATATTTTCATCTCTCCAATTAAATACATCATCAATGTATAATTTTACTTTATACTTTTCTGATAATTCAAAAAGTTGTAAGGATTGTTTATGTGTAGGGGTTAAGGGTTTTTCGCAAAAAACATTCTTTTTAGATTTGAGACAATATTTAACTATATCAAAGTGAGTATCATTAGGGGTTGCTATAAATACCCAATCAACTAAATTTAATTTTCTTTGATAATTATCTTTACTTCCACATATAAATTTTACATTACTTATTTTTTCTAATTTCGATAATAAAATTTTACCCCAATATCCCTTTCCAATTATCCCTACATTCATATCATTTTCTTTATCTGCTGACCAATTTTATGACAAGTGGATACTTTACCTGATAGTACATTTATAATTTGAGGGTGGTTTGGGTAAGTAAAAATTTCGGACAATCGTTCATCGTTATCGTTTATAGGCAAAGCTCTAGTTGTTCTCCAATAACCTACACGTTCTACATCTTTTAAAAATGGAAAGTATACTTCAGATTGTTTATATATATTATCAATATCTAATTCCCCTTTAACTAAAGAATGTTCTACACTATACAATAAAAATTCCTTTTTATTATTCCCCTTAGGTAAAACACTACAAAAAGGACCATCCATAATTGTTATCCCAAAAGGTAGAGAATTCATTTTGAAATACGGAACTACTACATCTTGAAGTTTTAATTCCATTTCAGGGATACCTAATTGTTTATTTACTTGGTTTATACCAGCATATGTGGTATTTATTAAATAATCACAATCATCAATATTACCATCAAATTTAGTATTAAATTTAATTGGTATATGTTTTATTAAATTATTAATTATTGATTTTAAAATATCATAATCAAATACTGATTCATCTGTTTTTAATGATGTTTGGATATAATCTTTATTTATAATATTACTATTAGGATACTCAATATCATAATTTATATCAATTTCATCACAAAAATCAATATACTGCTTTGAGGTAATATGACTATTTTCTTTAGCAATCATGTAATAGTTAGGGAAATGTGAAACAATAGCATCTTTATAATTAGTTAGAAATGTAATTAAACCATCTAAGCTTTGTTTTGCAGTTTCAATGCTTCTGGGATAGTGATAGCCTAAATGTAAACGATTATGATTACACTTAGAAGCTCGTTGCATTATATCTGAGTCCTGTTCTATAATAATGACATCATGTCCTGCCCTATCTAACTCATAAGCAATAACACAACCAAATATTCCTGCTCCTATAATTTTTATTTGCATTCTTCCTCCCAATTTATATAAGGTGATAACATGTTGGCTTCTACATGGGTAGAATACCCAGGCATGCAAGATATTAAATTAGATCCAATCCTCCACAACTCAGTAAACTTATCATGATCCCTAGTATATTCTCCCTCACAATATTTGAAATGGGTTGAGAATCTGTTTTTTAGAGTACTAAATTTATAAGCAAAGGTACAGGTTGTTGATGGAGTTGTTCTCCAATATGTAGAAGGTGATTGTATAATTTTAGATTGTAAGCTATCATACATTGGTAAATAGTATTTATCCGGGTGGTCATATAATGTAAAATATTCTGCCCCTATACAATTTACTCCTTCTAATAATATATTTACCCATCCAGGTTTATGTAAATAATCATCTTCTACAAAATATATTATATCCTCATCATTAAAATTTTGATTATTCACATATTTTAATATCTGTGTGAATGATTTAGCTTCTGTCCCAGCTTCTATTTCTATAGTATCTACTTGTTTTTTTGAAATAAAATGATCATTAATATCCCCACTCCCTTTATCAAAAACTGCTACATATTTAACATTATCGTTAAATGTTTTTAAAAAATTATCAAATATTTTTTCTCTATCAAACCAAACAGGTCTTTCTTTATTAGCTGAGTTGCTGGAGAAGTTGCAATGTCTTTGGAATATTCTAACCATAATAATTTATTTAAAGAGTTTATCATTATTTTCATATACGTTCAATTATAGTAAAACCATTGTTATTGGTAAATCTTTCTTTCAATTTCCAAGTATTCTTATTTTCATCTAAAAATTCAATAATGGCGTCCCATAATCCTTTATTCCATACCAACTCACCATTAAAAGAATTTTCGGAGGTTGTTGGTTCACTGTGATGTTCATAAGAAGTAGTATCATGAAAACATATATATTTTTTTACTTTAGAAGAATGTCTTTTCAATTCAGCTTTAAGTTGGTTGTAATGGTGCCATGTATCAATAAACAATAAATCAGTTTCTTCAATATCAATTTCTAATACATTAGCTTCTATAAACTTAAAATTAAGTCCATAGGCTTTAGCAGTTTCTTCTACTTCTTTTATATCCCCGCCCCACCTTGATGGGTTATATAAATCATAGGAAATAAGTTTTGTTTTAGGGGATGCGGCTAGCCACCCCCAAGTAGATAAAACACTTCTGACTCCCATTTCAGTAATATGATTACATTCTTGCCCATATTTTATAATAGTTGGGAGATGTTCATTAATATCAGAAGGGGTTTTGTGCAGTTTATTTATTTTTTGTTCTAAGTCTATCATAATATTTTATTTATTGATTTTTTCATTTTATCTTCTCCATATCCCAATTTATTTCTACCTTGTTCTCCATTAATATAAATGTTAGGTAGGTGATGTATTAAATTATCTTCAAACTCACTGATACAAATCATTTTTTTCATTTCACAAAATTGATATATGTCTGTATTGACCTTACATTTTACACTGTAATGCGATTTGCCAAAAAATGTAGTAAAATCATACATTTCTCCTATGTTTAATTATTGAGATTTTGTTAATATAAATGTTGTTTGATGTATATTTTGAAAATGTGCTAACTTCTTCCCATCATATTCATCTACACTATTATAATCTCAATCATAATGAGCATGATATGCCGGGTAATATTTTCCTGTTTTATTTTCTTCATATTGTATTAATCCAGCAATTCTGTTTTTTGGGAGCATTGAAGTATATTCTAAATACTTATCAATGTGATGTTCTTGGAATAGATGATCATTTTCTCCAAATAAAAACACATCAAAATCATTTCTATAGTTCCATATTACTTGTTTGCAAGTTAAAGGTAATAACTGATAGTCATCTAATTGGATAACATTAACATAATCTATCCCTTTAATCATATCTAAAGGAATATTTGAATTTACAAATATAGTTACTTTATATTTTTTAAATGATTTTAATTCATTAACTACTTGTTGAAGGTAGTGGAGTTGTTCTTCTCCATAGTTTACTAATACTGCTAATATATTTTTCATTATCCTATTCCTTTCCAAGTTGCTCCATTATTTGTATAAAAGTGATTACATTGTTGATCTACACCATCGTAATAGCAATCATAACCCTTATTTACCATATCTATTGCCCAGTATCTATCCTCTTTACCTGCATATTGTTCGGGCATTGGGTGAGAGGATAAAAACTGTTTTTTATAAAAACAAAATGCATTATGTAAAAATTGACGATCCTCTATCTGGGAGTACATATTTTCTTTGTGTACTTTTTTAAAATGACTCCAAATATATCTTTTTGATATTTTCTTTCCTTTATATATTGGGGTTTGATTTCCAAACACAGCAACATACTTTTTATTCAAATATTCTTTAACTTTTTCAAAGTCTACCTTTGTAATTTGGGAATGTGCCGAAAGTACTAATATATAATCATTTGTGGCACAATCAATACCCATATTAATAGACTTGCCGGGGGTGTAGTTATTAATTGATATTACTTTGATTGTTGTACGATCTTTAAATAAATTTATTATTTGCATTGAATCATCCGTAGAATTATCATCTACTACTATTATTTCAGGTTTATTAAAAAAATCTAAACACGATTGTATAGCAAACCCAATAAATTCAGATTCATTCCTATTTCTTATAATAATACTAATATTATCCATTAAATCTTCCCTCATAATTATTTCTAGAATCTAATTCACATTCTTGAAAATCATTTCCATGATTTATTAACATTTTTTCTCTTATTTGGATGTATGAAGAAAGGTTAGACAAATCATGGGGTAATATAGCAAATTTATTATCTCTCCCAGGTAAATTATTATCTATAGTAAAATGTTTTTCAATTACTTTAGCTCCACACTCAATAGCTACTTTTGCAGATTCAACTCCCTGAATATGGTCAGAGTATCCAATTTCAAATTCAATATTTTCAAATTCTAGATTTTTTAGAGATAACATTCTTGGGAGATTAGCTATATTAGGATCACAAGGATATGAAGACACACAATGCATTAGATACAATTTAGCTTTATTGAAAAATAAAGTACTAAGTTTTATTTCATTAAATTTTGAAGTACCGGTAGACATAAAAATAGTATCGAAATTTTCATCACAAAATTTAATTAATTCATGATTACGAGATTCAAAACTAGGGATTTTAACTTCTTTGCAACCTAATTCAACTAACAATTTTGCATCATCGATGCTAAACACTGATGATAAAAATTTAATACCTATTTGGTTACAATAATTAATTAATTCAATATGGTCATTTTTTGACAATTCAGCTTTTTCATAAATTTGACGTCTACCATCATTATCCCAAGAACCGGGCTTTAATCTATCTACAGACCATGTTTGGTATTTAGCATATGTAGCTCCATTTTCTTGAGCGGTTTTAGCCATTTGTTTTGCTAATGTCATGTCACCACAATGGTTCCATCCTATTTCTGCTATAATTTTTATCATATTATTTTTTTAGTTTAATAAAATGCTTAGCACATAATGTTGTTTTTATTTTATCTATTTTATTTCTAAATATTTGATTTGTTGGAGTAATTTTTGTATCTTTATCAATAAATTCATTACTGATAAAAATAGCGTTATTAGCTTTTCTATATTCTTCCATATCAAAAGTATGAACTAATGGGAATCCAGCTTTATTAAATAACATCTCAAATGCTTTAAGTGATGCTCCATAATTAGATGTAGAATCTTTTCTATATGATTCGTCATAAATTCGTACATATGGTTCATTAAAATCAAATATAGGATTAAATTCAATAATAGCTACATTAGGATGATACCCTTCTGTAAATAATTTTTCTAAAATATAGTAATCCATACTATCTATATCTAATGATAATAAATCAAAATGTTTAGGAGTATTTAAAGTTTCTAATTTATTACAAATATTATTAACATTAAACCGTGTTCTACAAACTCTAGGATGCATAGGATTCCAATGTCCTCCATCCATTTCTGCAGAATTCCATTTATATTTATCTACTAGATGTCTAACTTGGCTACCGCCATACCCATGAGCAGATCCAATATCTACAGCAAATTTATTATAATCATTAATATATTCAAAAAGATAGTTTAATACACCATCTTCCCCATCATCACTATACCAAGGTCCGGGCCATGGATGATTAAATTTTTTTATTATTGGACTTCTATGTTGATCTAAATTGGTTAACCAATCACTATCAGGCTGTTTTTTAAATAACTTCATTTTATTAATTTTATTTTATTCATAATTAAAATTTTTAAAATCATCTTTATAAATACTTTTAACTATATTTTTCATTTCCGAAGTATATAATGATGCATGTTTAATTTGTATCGGATCTTGATTTAATTTTTTTAAGTTCGATTCAAGTCCAAAGTTATTACTTAAATTCTTATATTCGCTGTTTAAATCTTCTAATTTAATTATTTTATCGATTTTAATTTTTCCATTCACCATTAACCACTCAGTCATTGAAATTAATGAAATTCCGTAATCAGATCTAGATTTATATAAATCTGGTAAGTTGTTTATAAATTTATCAAAATTAGTTATATCAAATTTTCCATTCATCTTTTTATAAACCCGTGAATTCGAACGTGTAATATGTCTATAAAACGAAGAAATTCTATCTAATGGATTACGAATAACTGTAAATTTATAGTATGAATCAGCTAAATCACTTCCAATTACATCATAAACTTGCTGCATTGTAGAATGTTTTTTATATCCTATTTTTTTTCCTTCAAAATCAACAGCATGTTCTTTTAAAACATCAGTTAATGAAGTTCCTCCACATTTATTAATATGTATGTATATAAATTTTTTTGTATTGCTGATCATATTATTTTTAAAAATTGTTGATTAATAACTTTATAAAAATTTTCAGTATATCGAATAGGATCTTTTAATATACTTCTAGGGTTATCTGGAAGTATATCCATTGTATCTAGGTATTGTATATTATTTTTATTACACCATGTTTTCCATATGTTTCTTAATTTTTCTCTTTTTGGAATATTGTCTAGATTGTGTACTAAAAAAATTATAAGTTTTGAATTTTTTATATATTTCTTTAAAACTTCATTAATAATACTAGTTTGTATATTATCATTTTCTATCAATGTTCCATATTTTACAGATGTATCTGAATATCCTTGTGCATTTGTATATGTATAAAATAATTGATTGTTTTTGTTCACCGATTGTATTGTTTTAATTGAACTAGGCTCAAAAATAAATGTCTCGCTAACAGGTTAATGAATAGTAACAATTTGTAAATTTTTTAGGGAGGGGC
>JAAHTH010003198.1_pt1 | contig 11503 bp, 8 predicted proteins | sample 6116091 | NCBI WGS metagenome assembly JAAHTH01 (sample SAMN13939990, study PRJNA603662) | sponge metagenome | isolation source: marine sponge | host: Mycale hentscheli | place: New Zealand | collected 2006
AATTATTAAACTCTTGCCAAAAAATACACGAATATTATTGATAAGATACTAAAAAATAGGATATAAGTGATGTTGTCACAAGTTATTAAAAAGTTATTTGGTTCAAAACATGAGCGGAAGATAAAACACTCAATTCCGATAGTTAAGCAAATTAACGATATCGAAATTGAGTATCAGCGATTAACAGATGATCAATTAAAAGCAAAAACTGCCGAATTTAAAAAGAGATATTTGGATGATGACGTTTCAGTCGATGATTTGCTGCCTGAGGCATTTGCTACTGTTAAAAATGCATGTAGACGACTGGTGGGAACAGTAATTAGTATCACAAATCAGGAAATTAAGTGGGATATGATACCTTATGATGTTCAGATGCTCGGGGGAATTGCGCTTCACAAAGGGGGAATTGCGGAGATGCAGACCGGTGAAGGAAAAACGTTGGTAGCAACATTACCCCTTTATCTCAATGCATTAACGGGAAAAAATTGTCAGCTTGTGACCGTAAATGACTATCTTGCATTAAGAGATTCACAATGGGTTGGAACTGTTTTAAGGTGGTTGGGGCTAACGGTTGGTTGTATACAGAATAGCATGGATCCGCAAGAACGTCGCAACCAGTACAACTGCGACATAACCTATGGTACGAACAGTGAGTTTGGGTTTGATTATCTTAGAGATATGGGAATGGCTCACGATCCGGAGGATTTAGTTCAACGTGATCATTACTTTGCTATTGTCGATGAAATAGATAGTATTTTGATAGATGAGGCGCGGACGCCTCTTATTATTTCAGGGCCTGCTGCTGTCTCTACCCATCAATACGACCAATTAAAACCCTCAGTTGAGAATCTTGTTAGGAAGCAAAATGAATTATGCACTGAACTGGCAACTAAAGCAAAAAACGTTTTAGCTGCTGAACCTGGGGAAGTCGAATATGATGAGGCTATCACAAATCTAATGCTCGTCAAACTCGGCATGCCAAAACACAAACAGTTAATACGGCTCATGGAGGATCCCACGATCCATAAAAATCTCGATAAAAGGGAATTGGAAACGCATAGCGACCAGAACCGGGGGATGCTTCAGGAGCTAAAAGAATCCCTTTATTTTACGATTGATGAAAAAGCGCATGATACTGACTTGAGTGAAAAAGGAAGATCGACATTAAGTCCCGGAGAACCTGAAAACTTTGTTATACCTGACCTTGTCAGTGAGTTTCAGGAAATTGAAGCAAACGACGATCTCGACGATACGCAAAAGCAAGAAGAAAGATCGAGGCTGCAGACCCTTTTCGATCAACGAAGTGAATCCATTCATAACATATCACAGCTATTGCGTGCATACTGCCTATTCGAAAAGGACGTTCTTTATGTTGTTAAGGATAACAAAGTTATGATTGTTGATGAATTTACTGGCCGTCTTATGCCTAGCCGACGCTTTAGTGAAGGATTGCATCAGGCTCTGGAGGCGAAAGAAGGAGTTACTATTGAACGGGAAACGCAAACTCTTGCCTCCATAACAATCCAAAATTACTTTCGAATGTATGATAAGCTTGCAGGAATGACAGGCACCGCTGAAACGGAGGCAAATGAATTTAAAGATATTTATGGGCTTGATGTTCTGGTGATTCCGACCAATAGGCCATGCATTCGCCAAGATTTTGATGATAAAATTTTTAAGACGAAACGAGAAAAATATAGAAGCATCATCAATGAAATTGAAGAACTGCATGAAAAAAATCAACCCGTTCTGCTTGGTACAATTTCTGTAGAAGTATCTGAAATTTTAAGTCGTCTACTAAAACGTGATAAAATTCAACATAATGTACTTAATGCAAAGAATCATCAACATGAAGCGGAAATCGTTGCTCGTGCAGGTCAACGGGGGGCGGTCACTATTGCGACAAACATGGCAGGGCGTGGAACAGATATCCGACTGGGCGACGGTGTTGACGAACTAGGTGGATTGCATGTTATCGCCAGCGCAAGGCATGATTCCCGACGAATTGACCGACAGCTGAGAGGGCGTTGTGCACGTCAGGGAGATCCCGGTTCATCGCGATCTTATATCTCTCTGGAAGATGATTTAATGAGATTGTTTGGGTCAGACCGAATCGCAGGTTTAATGGAAAAACTTGGATTTGAAGAAGGCGAAGAATTGTCACATCCATGGCTCAATCGATCTATAGAAAGTGCGCAAAAAAAAGTTGAGCAGCAGCATTATTCTATCCGAAAACGCACACTTCAATTCGATGATGTTGTGAATAAACAGCGCAAAGTCATTTATGGTAGGCGCAGTGAGGTTTTGAAAGCGGAAGACACACATGAATTATTAATGAATTTTATCGATGATGCAATATATGAGCACTTAGATTCGATGAGCTTAGATGTAAAAAAATACGGATATCCGTTTGATAAAACCGCCATGCTTCATTGGTTGAATACCACCTATCCTATTGGGTTTAATGAAAAAGATTTAGAGGTAGAAATCAATGATTACGACGTTGAAAAACTTGTTGTTTTATTGAAAGAAAAAGTCGAAAATGCCTATCAGGAAAAGATAAAAGGAGATACCAAAGAGAGTTTACAACGTATGGAACGACACATCATGTTGAGCGCTCATGATCGTTTATGGCAGGAACATTTGTATGCAATGGATGATTTGCGGAGTGGGATTTATTTACGGGCGCACGGACAAAGAGATCCTCTGATAGAGTATAAACAGGAGGCATTTCACATGTTCGGAAATCTAATTGGTCTGATTAACAATGACATTTCATCTTTGATCTTTCGTTCGTCATCAAGCATTTCCGCATTTAAGAATTTTCTTGAAAACTTGCCTCAGAAAGAAATTCACAATTTATTTGACCAATTTTCGATAGAATCTGGGGTCATTATTGAAGATTCGGGTGAAATGAAGGAGGGGACAGATGGATCAGACAATGTTAAAGGTATAACCTATCATCGGGAAACCCCGAAAGTAGGCAGAAATGATGCATGCATTTGTGGAAGCGGGGAAAAATATAAACGGTGCTGCGGCAGATAAAATAGAATGGAATTTTCAAAATAACTGCTTTACGGATTGATACTTTGGACATACCTTAAACGATTACGTTTTTGTAAAACTTGAGTCTAAACGCTAGTTCGTTGGGACGGATGATTAGAAGTTAAAGCAAGTTCTGTAGAGTGACGGAAGGAACATTGTGATATATTTATTGTTATCTTGTTATTTATTAAGTATCTATGTGATTCTAAATATTGACCATTCCAATCAGTATTTTCATTGTACTGGCAGATTGGAATGGTATAGAAGTAGGGCTGTTCGTGCAACTTATAGTCAATGTGTAGCTTGGTTTCGTATGCTGTTCGCTGTTGCCGGAATTATTGACTATTGCCATTTATCCCTAAAAAGTCAATTGGGCGCTTTTCATTACATGTCGGCTATGCCAGTCAAGCTATTAGATTTTAGAAGCTGCGAATTGGCAACGAATTACAATTATCAATTATGTGAATTAAGTCCATGTCGAAGTCAGGAAGATCGAAACGGATTGTTCTATAGCCGATTTGTAAGATTAGTGTGATTATGTAACAATAAAATATTATTCCCACCGACAGTGCATTGCTTGTAACCCTTGTTCTATGCTTCTCACCACCCTTGCCAGACGATAACCTGTGATTGGGAAGAATAGGAAATGTTACACACTTACTATGCTCAAAATAGTCATATCCGGGATCATTATAATAGCTCTTCTGATTCCATCTCTTTCCTCCAATCTTTCTTCAATTTCAGTTGTAGTTTAGTTGCGAGATATAATCCTTCTATTCATCTTCTAGGAGTAAATGAATTTCAGGAATTATTATTAACATGCATAAAACTTCTGTGTTTGAAGAAATCCGTTTTTACAGACCTTTATTTCAATTCTAGCAGAATATATAGCCTGAGATTTTCCATGAAAACTTCGTTCATTGCGCAAGCGATATTAAAGCCGGGGTATTTACATTTATGAATTCAGATATTAAAGCGAAAACAAGGTCGAAATTTTTGCAACTTTTGCATTCGGTTCCGATCGAAATTATAGAAAATGCCAGTGCCGAAATTTGTATGAGGATAATAAATATGGAGAAATTGATAGCTAAAACAGCCGGCATTGTTGTTTATGCTGCAATTCAATTTGAGATCAGGCTGGATCGTTTTGTGAATCATGCACTGATGAAGGGAACTCCCGTCTATTACCCACGATATAATAACTCAAGTCACCAATATAATATCGTTAAAATTACACATTTAAAAACGGATTTAAGTCCGGGGTATCTAGCCATACCTGAACCTAACGTCGGTCTACATTCAGTAGGAGAATACACAGATATTTCTCAGTTTGTATGGTTTATTCCCGGAATTGCATTTGATATTTTTGGCGGACGCATTGGAAGAGGTAAGGGGTTTTATGACTCACTTCTTAATCGATACGGTGGTAAAAAGATAGGCATTGGGTATGACTGGCAATTGACTCCACGTATTCCAACAAACAAGCACGATATCGGGCTGAATTCCCTAATTTCAGATAAAAGATATTTAGAATTTGAAGCATAATTCAATTATAAAAGAGGATATAAAATAATGAAAATATTACTGGTTATTCTGGGTATAATAGCTGGGGTAATACTGAGTCGAATATTATCCATTCTATTTAATAAGTCGATAGCGCAATCTGTTCGTGATATAAAGGTGTTGGCAGAAGCAGAAGCAGATAAAATTTTAAAGGAAGCCGATCTAAAAGCCAAAGAACAATTGATCAAAATCCGAGAAGATTTTGATCAGTCAACAAAAGAAAAACGAATTGATTTACAAGACCATGAAAAACGACTAAACGAGCGAGAGATCAATATTGAGCGCAAAATGAATTTAGTTCAAAACATGGAGACTGAAATTAAAACAAGGGAAAATCAGATAAAGGAAACTGAAACAAATTTTCAAACTAAAATAAATGAACTTGATGAGGTTATCAAGAAAGAAATTGTTCAGCTTGAGAGTATTTCGATGATGACTCGGGACCAGGCCCGTGTACAGCTAATGCAGAGGTTGGAAAATGAATTAGCAAATGAACGGGGCACACTCATCAGAAAAACGATTGATGAAATAAAACAACATTGTAAAAAAGAATCTCAAAAACTGATGGTTCAGGCAATGCAGCGATTTTCTGGTCAATGTGCCTATGAACGGACAACGGCAACCGTTTCGCTGCCTTCTGATGATATGAAGGGTAGAATAATAGGTCGAGAGGGACGAAATATTCGTGTATTCGAGGCGGAGACAGGAGTAAATTTGTTAATAGACGATACCCCTTCAGCAGTTGTCATTACCTGTTTTGACCCTAAACGTCTTGAAATTGCCAGAATTGCGTTAGAACGGCTCGTTGAAGACGGCCGTATCCATCCGACTCGGGTAGAAGAAGTAGTTGAAATTGCTAAAAGCGAATTAGAGAGTGAAATTATTGCCACTGGGGAAAATGCGGCCCATGAGTTACAAATTGCGGGACTTGCGCCCCAAGTCATTGAGGTTTTAGGAAAGCTGAAATTCAGATATAGTTATTCACAAAATGTCTTAAAACATTCGATAGAGGTTGGTAAATTTATGGCGGTTATTGCAGCAGAACTGGGCTTAAATATTGATAAAGCAAAACGGATGGGATTACTTCATGACATTGGTAAGGCGTTAGATAGTGATATTGAAGGTCCGCATGCTATTATCGGACGCGATTTCTTGAAGCGTGCAGGTGAAGATCCCGAAGTTTTGAATGGTGTAGGATGTCACCATGGTGAAATTGCGGCAGAGACACCATTAGCTGCATTGGTCAGTGTATGTGACGCCATGAGTGCAAGTCGGCCCGGCGCCAGATCAGAAACTGATGAATTTTATATAAAACGTCTCGAACAGCTCGAAGAGATCGGCAATAAATTTAGAGGCGTTGAGAGTTGCTATGCTGTTCAGGCTGGGCGGGAATTAAGAATCATTGTAGAACCCGAGAATATACCGGAAAACGAAGCATTATGCCTATCCCGGGACATTGTAAAAAAAATAGAGTCCGAGATGCAATATCCTGGTCAAATTAAAGTGTGTGTAATCAGGGAAACTCGTTCAATTGAATACGCGAAGTGATTAGTCTTGATTCAAGTCTATATTAGGCTGATCCATTCCGAACCAGCAGTTCATTGTATTTAGCTCGTTGTTTCCACTTGCTTTAAGATACAAGAAAAGCTGCATTCGGTAGGCAGTTATGAATTTAAGAGGAAAGTTGACTAATGCTGCACCCAATATAATCTCCTGTCCGGTCGGGAGCATTGCCATTCTGACGCTATAATCATCTTCTGAAAAATCACTGAGTAATTCTTCCATTTTTTTTACCTGTGCGTCCATTGCACTGCAGAAATCATCAAAACTAATCTCTTTTATCTTCTCCAGTGATTCAGAAATTTTAGACCAATCCCGAGAAATTAAACAACCCATCGGAGTCTGGACGCACGTTGTCAGATATTGTAAAAGTTCAAGCATAGTCCGTTGTCCCTCTGTTGGCCTATAATCCTGAATTTCCTTTGAGATTTTTGAATACAAATGTTTGCAAACGTTTGTTTCAAATTTGACCGAATCAGTATATTGATTTTCTGAAAACATGATGAATCCTCCTGTAGATAGTGTTAAATTTTCATTAATTTGAATTCCATAACCAAGCAGCGCCTCTTACTCCGCTTGAATCGCCAAATTGTGCTTTCTTTAATAAAGTGTTTACATCGTCTGGGGAAATATATTTTCCCCAGCAATTTGGCACTCCGTTGTATAAATGATTTATATTTGATAACCCCCCACCCAGTACGATCACATTTGGGTCCAAAATATTTATAACCATTGCCAAACTTCTGGCCATACGATCAACATATCTGTTAAGAATAGTCTTTGCAGTTACGTTACCTTTTTCCGCCCATTTAACAATTTCTTCTGCGGTTAATTGTTCTTTAGCCGCAGAAACGTAATCCAATGCCATCCCGGGTCCAGATAAAAAAGTTTCAATACATCCATATTTGCCGCAATAGCACTTTGCCCCGGGAATTTCCCAAGAGTTTGGCCAGGGTAGCGGATTATGTCCCCATTCTCCTCCAATTCCATTTTCCCCTGTAAGCACCCTCAATGCCTCCACCCGTGCCCGTGCCAACAATAACGCCAAATACGACAGGAAAATTTTTCGCTGCTCCATCCACTGCTTCAGATAATGTAAAGCAATTTGCATCATTGGATATTTTTACCGGCGACTTAAGCGCTAACTCAAGATCTTTATCCAGGGGTTTGTCGATAAGGCATTGCAGGTTGGCATTTTTTACCAATCCAGTAGTGGACGATATTACTCCAGGCATACCTATTCCGATTGTATAATGGCATGATATTTGTTTAGTGCATGAATTGATGAGTTCCTTTATTTCTGAAATAACCGCAGTATAACTTTGTGACGGAGTTGATGATCGTTTCCTCTCAATAATATTATGCATATCGTCCAGAACAATAATTTCTATTTTTGTTCCTCCCAGATCAACGCCAATTCGAAGTGTATTTTGATTCATTTATATCCTTTGAAACTTATACATTTTAAGGCCAGCGCTGATTGCGGGACTGCCTACGGGAGCTATAAACGGGCCTATCGCCCGAATAAATTTTCGTTTGTATTGATCGAGTCCGAGAATCGGAGGCCTCGAAAGTCGCTCCAATGCAATTCGGTTTTTCAATCCAACTTAACGGGATAACGTTCCTGCCTGCCTGGAACTCGATTGATAGTCGGACTGAATAATCTACTGCTTGCAGTAGATGAAAATAAAATTTTGATCATGAATTATACCGATAGCCATCGGGTTTTCGCCAGATTTCTGTGAAATTGTAGCCTGTCTGCCTTGGTCCCGGTCGCGAGCGGGACCGAAAAACCAATTGCGAGCAGTATAAAACAATAATGGTTTTACCTATTCTCAATAAATTAATACAGATTGATGAACTTCATCATGCCTAACTTAAGGGCCTATTAACATTTTGATAATAGGCATAAAAATGTTCAAAGAATGATACATGTTTTGTCAATGGCTATCTGACGCCATTTTTAATCACAATATACCTCTTGCCGCCATTACTCCAAATATAGAGCAGTACTGAATTACCTTTGACAGTTCGAACAGTTTCAATTGCTTCACTGGCATTTTTGACTGAAGTTCGATTAATTTCAATAATCACATCACCTGCTCGCAATCCCTCTGTAAATGCAGCAGCATCTGTTTCTACTTCCCGGACATAGGCGCCTTCTAAACCAGCAGGTATGTTTAACTGCTGTCTGATTTGAGGGTTTAGATCGTCAATGATAATCCCGGATAATAATTTGTTCTCACTACCGCCGTGACCTTTATAAATATCCCCGGCCATTTCTGTGCCCGGTAATTCTTTGAGTAACACTTTAAACTCCATTTCTTCACCATTACGTATAACATTGACTTTAGTTTTTGTGTCAGGTGCAGTTCGAGCTACCATTAATCTTAGATGTCGTGTATCTTCAACTTTTTCCCCATCAAACCCAACAATGACGTCACCTTTTTCTAAACCCGCTTCATCCGCAGCGCTATCGGAAATGACGTCACCTACGATAGCGCCGTTTTCATTAGGCAAATTGAATGCCTCAGCGAGTTCTGAAGAAATCTCTTGGATCTGAACGCCGAGAAATCCGCGAACAACTCGACCATGCTTTAAGATTCGCTCCATAACACTCTTTACCAAATTAATTGGCACAGCAAATCCAATACCCTGATTTCCGCCGGTCCGGCTCAATATAGCGGTATTAACACCGACTAGTCTCCCCTCGGCGTCTATCAATGCTCCCCCTGAATTCCCTGGGTTAATCGATGCATCCGTTTGTATGAAATCTTCGTAGTCGGTAATGCCAATATTTCCACGTCCAATTGCACTGACGATACCACTTGTTACCGTCTGACCTACGCCAAAAGGATTTCCAATAGCGACGACGAAATCACCAACTTCAATATAATCACTGTCTGTTAATGTGATCGCAGGCAGATTTTCGGCTTCAATCTTTAATAATGCAATGTCTGTTTTGGGATCTGCGCCAACAACCGTAGCGTCGTATTCCTTTTTACTGTCATTCAAGGAAATAAGGATTTCGTCGGCGCCGTCAATCACATGATTGTTCGTAATAATGTAGCCATCAGCCGAAACAATAACGCCTGATCCTAAACTTTGTTCCTTTCTATTTTTAGGTCTCCACTTGGGATTTGATTCCAAATTATCACCAAAAAAATGTCTGAAGAAGGGATCATGAAAGAATGGCATGTGTTGCAGTTCTGATGAGCCTCGGATGATTTTGGTAGAAAATACATTAACAACACTTGGCGCTGCTTTTTTTATCATAGGAGCAATACTCGTTTGAGCTTTAACCTCCGGCGAAACAAGATTTGGGTTGATTTGGATAGGTACTTTTGACAAATCTGTTTGCGCGCCAAAGGGCCACCATTCGACGGCATAGTTTTTCGACGTGATAATTAACAATGCGCAGAAAACAATCGCGAACATTGTGAATAGCAGTTTTGCATAAGTTAGTTTATCTTTCATTTGGGCTTCCTTTGTTAGTTTAAAGTTCGTAGTTTAATGCATAATGATTATGTTCCGGAAACTAAGATGGTTAGAGACTTAAATTTATGTACAGTTCCCAGCGTTTGAATAGAATTATACGATTGAGAGGATGATGATTGCAGGGTAGCCTATGAGAAATAGAGAATTGAATACAGGATGTTGGACGTTCAACAATTGGCAAATTTAATGAGGATGTTTTTGTACGGAATTTTCTCCGAAAGATTCTTTGGGGGATCATCCGCTTTAATCAGCGAGTAATTCGTGTTGACCTTTGACCTAAAAAACTATTCTTTTCCGGAAAGAATCACACGAATGCCGACATTGTCAAAGGGCTGGTCCGGCGGGGCGTATGCCCGATCATTTGCAATGACCAGCATTGCACGAGTGACTTCCGTCCAGGCGCCTCCTCGTAAGCCTCGCCTGCCATTCTTTAAATCAGAAGTCCATTCCCACACATTGCCGGCCATCCCATAAATATTCCATTCATTTTTTCCACTTTCCCCAATCTCACATGTGACAATGCTTGTATCCGCAGTATAACCATCAAGCTTCCAGGTTCCAGGAAAGGATTCCTGATTACCAAAGTTGCCGTAAGCTGGTGGCCATTCGTTTCCCCATGGGTAAAATTTCTCCAATCCACATCGCGCTAACGTCTCCCATTCGTTTTTTGACGGCAGCCTAAACGAATAGCCTTCGGGTATCTTTGCTTCCTTTTTGGAAACGGCATTTAACCATTCGCAGAAACCAATGGCTTCATAATATGAAATTTCAATAACGGGTTGTTTGTCCTTGTTTAACGACAAGCCTTCTGATTTTTTGCTATCATGGGTTGGGTCGAATTTTCGATATTGACCATTCGTCACTTCATATTTTGCAGCCCAGATTTTAAGAGAATCAATCCAAATAAAATCCATTCCTGTTTTTGGATCTGTAAAATCGTTGCCAATTTTAGCCTGATATTTTCCTTCTGCTAATTCCAGAATTTCCTGACAATCCTTTTGTGCTTTTTCTAATTGTTCAACTGCAAACTCAAATTCTTCCTTTAGCAGCTCATTTCGGGCCAATGATATCACAACATCGACTTTTACAATTTTCTCGGTTATTTCGGGAGAAAGGCCTTTGTATTTCTTGAGTTTAATTTGTTGCTTTTGAACTGCTTCCTGCAATAACTTCGCCTTTGTTTTTATTTCTTCTTTGACTTCATTTGTTAAATTATGGCCTGCATCAACAGCTTTGTTAAACTCCGTAATCGCCATTGCATAATCATTGCTTTGAATTGATCCCTCCGCCTTTTTCGCGAAGGAATCAATCTCCGCCAGTTTTGACTTTGTCTTTTCGCTTGAAATTAATTCACTATAAAGAGCATCAAATATTTTCTTCGAATTCAAGGCCTCATTTTTAATTTTTACGATCCTTTTTTTGCCTATCTCTTCGGCTTGGTTGAGTAATTTTTCACCCATAAGCTGTGATTCTTCATAATATTTTACTGCCTGTTCGAAGTCCCGTTTAGAAAATAGATTGTCAGCTTTTTTCTGAATTTCATCGAGTTGATGGATCGATTCTGAAGCAATGGGATTATTTGATATTTGTTCACGAATTATATTAATTTGCGCCAATAATTCATGACACTTTTTTTCATTGTGTTGATTTTGAATCTGAAGATCAATTTTTGATTCAAGATCAGGTTTTTTGTTAGTTGAAGCAGCGACTTCTGTCTCCTTTTCCGATGCACTGCTAACGACGTTTTCATCTGCTTTTTTCTTATCTTTAATATCTCTGGATCAACGGTGTTGGTTATTCCTGAAAAACATGGCTCATAATGGGGCCTTGAAGATGT
>JAAHTH010000361.1_pt2 | contig 11499 bp, 18 predicted proteins | sample 6116091 | NCBI WGS metagenome assembly JAAHTH01 (sample SAMN13939990, study PRJNA603662) | sponge metagenome | isolation source: marine sponge | host: Mycale hentscheli | place: New Zealand | collected 2006
GAAGTTAAAGAGGAAGTTAAAGAGGAAGTTAAAGAGGAAGTTAAAGAGGAAGTTAAAGAGGGTAATAAAAAAGCTTTAAAGAAGCTTAAGAATAAGGCAATAACTAATTTAGACAATAAATAATGGCTGCTAAACAAATTTTCACCAATCAAACTTCTAATGGACCTAGTTTAACATTCTCATTAAATGGATCAACTAGGGTAAGGGTTGTGGGTGATTTTGGTGGTGGTAAAATAGAGGTGCATTCTAAATCTAATAATGAAAATGATTCATTTAGCCACGCAGGTGTTGAATATGATTTTACCGAACCTAGGGAGTTTATTATAGAGCATAAACAGCAATGGAACTATCAATTAGTTTTGGTTAATGCCGCAAACCCAGATATTAATGCTTTTGTAAGCGATTAATTACTTAATAAGTGGCAAATATAGATAGCAGAACATTTACAATTAGAGTTGGTAATGATTTTAGCAAATTGTTGGAAATTCGTCAGGAAGATGACACGCCAATAGATGTTACAGGCTATTCTTTCAAGATGCAGATCAGGAAGTGTAGAGATGATGATGTGGCTATAGCTACACTAGCGTCACCCACTGATATAGATGTAACAGATGCGGCTAATGGTAACATTATAATAAATATATCCGATACGGTGACTGCTACATATGAAGAGCAAAATGCAGTTTATGATTTACAGTGGACTACTGATCTTGGGATTGTAACAACAATATTGGAAGGTGATATTCAAATATTACAAACAGTTACTAAATAATGATTAATGAGTTGCGATGAAATTAAAATTAAAGACGAATCTAGCTCAATTACCATTGTTAACAACAAGGAAGTATTTCAGGTAGAAGATAAATCTAATGTTACTAAAGTTGTTAATAATCAAGATGTAATAGAAGTAAAAGATGAAGTTGGTGACAGAATAATAATCAATGCAACCGATGTCCTTCTGAGTGCAATACCACAGGATGTTGATATGGTTTGCACAGCAATAGAACAGATAGGTGATGCTGTTTATACTAATAGCGCGGGGGAAGTTAGGCAAGCCAATAATTCTTCTATTAGTACAGCTAAAGTAACGGGTTTTATCATTAGTAAGGCTTCGGCAACATCTTGTAAAGTTAGGTTATTTGGTCTAATAGACACCTTCACAGGCTTAGATGTTGGAAAGGAATATTTCTTGAGTGGTGTTAGTGGAGATATCGATCTAGCAGTGCCTACAGCAACTGGCAGTGTACTATCAAGAGTTGGTCAAGCAGTAAAAAATGATCTATTTTTTATCAATTTAAACAATAATTACATTATTAGAAATGGTTAAAAGAAAAAAATCAAAACAAGTCCAAGAAAACATCAAAGACATTGATCCGGCAATTAATGATGAGCAGATATTTTGCGATGATCTGATTTTAACAAAAGAGCAATTACTAGAGATCAAATGCTCACACCTTGAAAGAGAAAATATCACAAAAGATTTAAAAGTGGCTTTCACTGAAATTCAAGCTATAGATAGACAAAAGGAACTAATGAATTTAAGGATAAGCGATATTAAAAACGCCTCTACTGTGAAAGATAGGCAGCATAAAGAGTTGATAGAAGATATTGGTAGAAGAGTTGGAAATAGTTTGCTGGACTCGCAAATCAACTTTGAGACTGGCAAAGTGACCTTTTCTTAAGGCAATTATTAATTAAATATTAAAGAATATGGCACAAATAAAAACAATAAAAATTAACGCGGAAGGTTTTTCCGAAGAACACGGCGCAAGTGACGACATAACCTTTGCAACCGTAACGGGTGCAACTCAGGTTGCCGTCACTGGTGGTGTCACTATGGATAGTAACATCACATTCAATGCTGTAACTGACACAATAGCGGGCATACAAAACCAGAACCTTTTGGATAAAACAGCGTCCGAGACTATCACGGGTACTTATACTATTGACACAGGTGCTAAATTGATATTAACAGACGCTCCAACTTTAGCAACGCATGCAGCAAACAAAGATTATGTTGATAGCGTAGCTCTTAATAACAAAAGAAAAGATAGCGTTATAGTTGCAACAACTGGAGACATTACTTTATCTGGTGAGCAAACTATTGACGGCGTTCTTACTTCAACATCAAGGGTTTTAGTATGGCAACAATCTGATCCAACAGAAAATGGCATTTATGTTTCCGCTGCAGGTGCATGGTCTAGAGCTGCCGACTCTGACACTTCAGAGGAAATACTAGGCGGATTAACTAAAGTGCTACAAGGCACTACCTATGATGATGTAAACTTTCAGAATACCAACAACACGGCTCCAACCATAGGCGTTGATAACATCACCTATGCCGACTTAGGTGCTGCAACCTCACATAACAGCTTATCTGGTCTTCAAGGTGGCAATGGTTCAACAGAATATTTCCACATGACTTCTGCTGAAGATACATTTTTGGCTGCAACAGTTTCGAAGATTGCCGCTGGTGGTGATGTTGTTGCTAACAATGTTGATGACACTATGACGGCTGTCTACACGCACACTGGAGATGTTAATATTTCTGGAGGTGCTTTAGAGATTCCAACAGCCATTGATGCCTCACCTCTTACAGGTGGCGTATATATGGATGCTGGAGCTCAAAAAGTATACGGTTACGATGGAGCTGAATATTTTGATATTGGCGGATCAGGAACAGCAACAAGTGTTGTTACTACCTATACGGCTGGAGCTGGTGGAATTGCTCAATATGATGCAGTTTATATTAGTGCAAATGATACTGTTCTTAAAGCTGCGGCAGGAAATACAGCGGATTCAAGATTAATAGGCTTTGCTCCCAATGCCATTACGGCGGCAGCTTCTGGTTTAATACAAGAGGATGGTTTATTAGTGGGCATTCTAACTGGCGCAACTGCTGGCGATGCTTATTATTTAGATAGTGTTGCTGGAACAATATCAACAACAGTTCCCACTGGTGGTGGTGCTTATGTTGTTAGGGTAGGTTATGCAAAAAACGCCACTGACTTGCAAATTCAAATACAACAAATAGGACGCAGAGCAGCCTAATGAGTAGAGATAGAGTAAGACCTTTAAAGCTAGAAAGCACAGCAACTGGGGGCAGTCAAGAAGACTTGCTCCCAACTGCTATGGATCCCTTGCAAGATTACGCTGCTGTTAAAGGACTTACTTTTGAAGACGATGATAACACAAGGTTAGAAAAGGATATAGACGGCGATATTGTGGTAGTGGCAAATACTACTACTACCAAGTTACGCAGCCCAATTCCATTAATTATTTCTTTAGGATTACAAAAGTATTAGTAGGTAACATAGGATCATATGCATTTGACGCTTCGGCGCAGACCGTTACATTAACAGGACTGCCAACACTTACTATTGAGCAGATTTTATTGATTACTAATGTTAAAGATACAAGCAACAATGTTATATATCAATTTGATCTAGCTGTCAAAGGTGGTACAATATCAGGTAATGTTATTACACTTGCCTTTGATACGACGAGCATGATTGATACTGATCCTCTTCAAATATGGGTTGATCTTCCTGCCTCTAGTGCTGGGTCTGTTAATTCTAAGATTGAGGGTGATATTAGTGGTAATATTGCAGAGGTTACAGCTTCTAAAGCTTTATTGGTCACCAATGTCACAACTCCGCCACCAGCAACAACACCAGTATTAGAAAGTTTTCTAAATAGTTCAAACGGCACTTTAGATAATTTTTATGTTATCCCTAGCGGTCAAACTTTAACTTTACAGCTATTTAGGTCCGGATCTGAAGGCAGTGCTATTTGTAGTGCTTATACTGCAGATGATGGAACTAATCCCAATGATGTAACGAAGCCGCTGGCAATATCTTACCTTTTGGCGAATAATGACTCTCAAATAGAGAATTTTAATATTGTAGGAGATGGCACAAGGGCAATTAGATTAAGAAGAGAAGCGGTTGGTGGCGGTGGCAGTAGGGAGATGTATGTATCAATTACAGGGTATTTAACATGATAGATAACACACGCAAACTAATAACATTTACAAAAGATCAAACTATATCAAATGCAGAATATAAAACTGTTTATGAGCTGGAGGGAAAAGGTTCCTTGGATTGCATAGTTTTTAGCACCAATAGCACTGACATGCTCTTAAATTTAGTTTTAGATGGTGTTAAAGTTATAGATGGTTTTTTACTTAAAGACCTAAAATCTAATTATGAAATTAATGATGGAGTTGATTTACCTTTAGTGCAGGTAGGTAATAAAGCATTTAGATACAGATTGGAAGGTTTACAAACTTTCAAAGAATCTTTGAAAGTTCAATTAAAACATAATCAAACTGGCAACAAAAAGTTTGTTGCAGGTTATATAATGAAAGAATAATCATGAAAGTAAAACTAAATTGGGAAGATTTTAAAACAGAGGTCTCAAACAGAATTATGTCTCCACAATGGGTTGATGTCAATGGATCATATTATATAGCCGCAAGAGATGATTTTTTTACATTTGATTGTGAATTAATTAAAGACGGGAGTTCTGATGAAGTAGATTTCGAGAATAATTATAAAAATGATTGGAACAAAAGATTGCAATATCATGATAGGAATGGCTTAAAGAGAGTTCACACTTCACCACGTCCAGATAGCACCACAACTTATTTTTGCGGCAGCGGTGATAGTGGAGGCATAGGAAATGGAACTGGTATGGTTTTCAACATTACTATTAATGACACTGAGGTTTCCAAGACGCTTATCTTCAGTGAAGATGTTAATGTTAAGGATGGAATTATAATCACAAAGGATGCGCCCTTAGGATCAAAGATTTCGGTAGAAATACTTGATCCATCTGATAACATGGTAATGACTTTTGTTAAGAAAGTTAATTTATTAGGTACTCAAGTAATTTATTTGAATAGCGAGGACAGCGAAGTGATTTACTCTTATCTAAAACTAAGAATAACGGTCTACAACTCTACGCCAGCAGCAGCTTTTCAGGTTGTGGGCAATATAGAAATGTATAGACAAAATACGGTATAATATCATGGTAGCAATAAAAGATTACGAATTAATATCAATTGTAGACACTACACCGCTAACCCTGCAAGAAGTTAAAGATTTCTTAAAAATTGATGACGATTATAGCGATACTGAAATAAGTATATTGATAAAAGCCGTCATAATCAAAGCAGAACAGATCACAGGAAGGGATTTAATTAACAAGACTTATAAAGGTTATTTAGATTGTTTTCCAGCTTGCAAAAGCATTCTTGTGCAAAAATCTAAACTCCAATCAATTACTTCTATTCAATATCTAAAAGATGGTGTTTTGACAACCTTTGATTCGTCAAAATATTACTTCACAAAGAAACAAGAATATAGCTCCATCTATCTTAATGATGGGGAATTATGGGCAACTGATGTTGATGCAAGGAGGCAAGCGGTAGAAATCACTTTTGTTGCAGGCTATGGAGATAAAGGATGTGATATCCCAGCCGACATGAAAAGTGCAATGTTACGCCATTTAAATCTTCTATATGAAAATAGGGGTGATTGTGGAGATGAAAAATCTATAAATAACTTAATCATTGGTCTCTATATGCCATATGTAGTAAGTAGAAAATTAATTTGCCCCATCTAATGACCTGCAAAAGCACAAAACAATTTAAAAGAACTAAGATTTGCAGCAAAGACTTGAGACACAGGGTTTTAGTTCAATATAGAGAAATCGCAGGAACTAACAATTTAAACTCTAACCCTGAACCAACCTTTACAGATGTCGGGAATTATTGGGCTGCAATAAAAACGACACCATCAAGAGAATCTTTTAATGACGTCAACCAAGGAAGTGCCGCAACTACAGATTTCTATCTTAGATATACTGGGTCAATAGACATATTTAAAAACCTATGGATCATTTTTAAAGACAGGCGTTTTGAGGTACTTAATGCCGACAACATGGAGGAAGATAGTCTATTCTATAGATTTAGAGCAATAGACAAAGGGAAAAGTGAATTTAACACAACAAGATCATGACCTTTAAGCTAATTATCGATCCAGTGACATTTAGCACTGAGCTAAATCTAAAAAGGATGCCCCAAAGAATAAAAAGAGGCATAAGAAGAGGTGCTTATATTTCAGGTAAAGAGCTTGTAAAAGAAGCTAGAGACAGGATGAATGATAAACCTAAAGGCGGCAGGACTTATAAGATATATAGAGGCATTGGGGGTAAGAGTTTAAAAAGACCAAGGTTGCATAAGGCTTCAAAAGCTGGTGAAGCTCCTGCTGTAATAAGTGGAAAGCTAAGGAAAAGTACGGATTTTAAAGTCAAGGGCAATAAGAATTTAATCTTTGGAGCTGGTGGCGGCGATGTAAGATATGCTAGAATCTTAGAAAGAGGCGGCAGCACAGGAAAAAATAGAGCTACCAAAATTGAAGGAAGATTCTACTTGCGAGATACCACGAGAAAGCTTAGTAATAAAGTTAAAAGAAATTTAGGACGTGAAGTTAATAAACAAATCAAGAAATAATGCAAGGCGCAGATATAGTAAATCAATTAAAAACTAGGTTACCTAATTACACAACAGCCTTTTCTGATGAGCTAAGTGTAACATCTTTATCTAAAACGGGCAATACCGTAACTGCCGTCACAGCAGCAGCACATGGCAGATTAACAGGTGATGTTTTGGTAATCAAGGGAGCTAAAGAGCCTATAACAATAAACTCTTTAACAAGAGAGGGTAATTTGGTAACGGCTATTTGTGACACACAACATAAATTACCTAACCCCGATAATTTAAGGGAAGATGATATTCCTAATATTCAGCTTGATGACACTGATCCTAGCGAGTATAGCGGCATTTATAAACTCAAAGCAACGCCAGATTATTTTACTTTTCAATATGAAATATCAACCACTCCGATAACTCCAGCAAACATAGGCGGTTTTTTGTTAATAGATGATCTGGGAGATTTCTCATATAACGGACTCAAGACCATTACCAAGATAGATAATGTTACTTTCACATACACAGTAGATCAAGACCTACAAAGCCCCGCACAAGGCATTATAAAATCTTATGCTAATTTAAGAGTAGGAAATGCAGCAGGTTTAGAAACTGCAGAAGCCCACTATAGCGCAAACAATAGTCAAATATTACAAAATTGGCTTTATGTTGTGGTAGGAGATGAAGAGACTTATAGAAAAGGAACTGTGACAACTGATGTTGACAGCACGCAAGATGCGAACGAGGAATTTAGATATGACTCAATCACTCCATTTAATGTTTATGTGTTTGTACCAGCCAAAGATTCATCTTTAGTGGGTATGCAAGCGGACACCGCAAGAAGCTTTAGAAAGTCATTATTAAAGAGTATCGCAAACTTCTTATTGCCAAGTGATTTAACTGAAGGCTGCTTGAAGCCTGTCACATATCAGGGTAATGGAGTTGAGCTTTTAACCGAGGCATATTATGTGCATAGATTTAGCTTTGTTTCTAAAGGTGAAATAGTGAACGCTGACACAATAGACGCAACCAATGTTGTGCCATTCAAAAAACTTGAAGGCAGTATTGAGCAAGAAGCAGAGTTTGTAATTGATTTTCAATAAGTCTAGTTACAAAAAAGGCAAGATAACTTATATTATCAGCAATTGCATTGTTCTGATGTGTTGGGTATCAATATAATATTATTTTCAATAAATATATAATCATGAAAAATAAAATCTCACTAAAAATCAACAAGCCATTTTCTGGCAAGAAAGCTGGTGATATTATAGAAATATCAACAGATAAAATTGGTGTTCCTTTGGATGCTTATTGGAGAAATCGTTTAAAAGATAGCGAAATTGATAATTGCATTGAAATCCTAGTAAAAAATAACAAGAAAAATAAATAATTATGTCAACAGACCCAATTGTAAACGCTAATATTTTAGGGCAAAAAACACCTTTAACACCAGACGATCATCATATATTGCTTGTTGGTCAAATGGTCAGTGGTACTGCTTCTGATGGTGAACTGATAGAAGATATTTTAACTGAAGCGGATATTAATAATGCTTTTGGCAGAACTTCTCAAATCGCAAAGGGTGGTAGAGACCTTATTAACTTATTTAAGTCTTCACGAATCAGACCAAAACTTTCCGCAATTGGCAAAGTTGATGCTGGCGGGGCAACTGCCGCAACTGCAACTGTTGTTTTCGGTGGCACAGCTACGGAAAATGGCACTTTAACAGTTTATGTTGATTCAATTAGCAATGGTAAGTATGAAATAGATGTTATTTCTGGTGACACTGCTACTCAAATTGGTGACAAGCTAGACGCACTTATTCTTGCCAATCTAAATTCACCCGTTACCTCTGCAAATGTTACTGGAACAGTAACAATGACAGCAGTTAATGCAGGAACGCAAGGAAATACTATAGGTTTAAAATCCTCAGGAAATGTTGCTGGCGTTACTGTTACCATCGCAGCCTCTTTAGCTGGTGGGGCAACTGACCCAACAACAACTGGTCTTTTCGATGTGGCTAATGGAAAAAGATATAATACTATCATATATCCTGCCGAGTGGGGAACTGACACACTAACTGACTTCACCGAAGCTAGATTTAATGTAGACAATAAGGTGCTTGATGGGGTTGGCATAGTGTCAGCAACAGATACTTTCGCTAATTTGAACGCAACTTTAGATGCTGTTAATTCTGGACAGGGTTTCAGAACCTTTGTTTATATGCCAAATAAATTGGTTAACAGAGCTTCACAAAGAGGAGGTGCGTTCTGTGAAAGTTCTTATGTTATTGCAGCTAGAACAGGCGGCATTAGAGGCTTGAGAGTAACTGAAAACTCTCATGTTGCTTCTCTGGTTGTGAATGGTCTTTCAAGAGGTGGTTTCTTTATGGCTGCTATACCTTACCACAACACCCCTTACAACTTCCCAGTTATTGAGTCTCAAGATAAGTTCTTGGACGAAGAAGAGGAAGAGTTGATTTCATCTGGTGGCTTTGTTTTAACAAACAATCAGAATAATACGGGCATCTTAGCAAGATCAGGAGTCACAACCTACAAATTGGATGCTCAAGGCAATCCTGATAATAGCTTTAAATATCTAAACTTTGTTGATTCTCTTTCTATTGCTAGAGAGTTTATGTTTAAGAATGCTAAATTTAAAGATTTTGCTCAAAGCGCACTAACTAATAGTGAAGAAGTGTTAAGTAAAGCAACCTACAACAAAGAGCTTATTGTAGGCGTATTTATGGGATATTATGAAACATTAGCTAGAAATCCTAGGTATACCATCTTTAGAGCTGGCGAAACTCCGAGAAGCCAATTCAAAGAATCTATTGAAGATACTATCTTGATTGATCTAACTAAAGGCGAAGTAAGTCTTGAAACTTTAGGAAATATTTTGTCACAAATCAGAATACTTAATTTTGATGTAACCTTAAATCTAAATTAGAATGACGTTAAGAAAAAATAAACCACTCAAAATAAATGGTCAGGATGTTTCTTACGTCCCTAAAGGTGTAAAAATACACTTAGGCGGCGGCACAAGAGAGTCAAGAGGGCAGATTGGAGCTGGTAAAACCACAGTTCTTAATCAAGAAGAAGATATAGCAGTTATTAACATTGAGCTTGAAAATATAGATTCTAATATAATTTTCATGAAAACCATATTTGCCAACGGTGACGCAAACACTATCACATATGGTAATGAAAGTTTTCAAAATGCCGTTATGGATAAACTTCCAGATGATCAAGGTACTCTTGAAACAAGTACATATAAATTTATGGCTGATCCAGTTGCAACCAACGATTAATTCTTATGAAAGACTTAAAAGATACTTTTGAATTTGAACTATCTAAACCTCTACAGAATATCCACTCTAAAGAGAAAACAGATGGAACATTTATAACTTGTGAAAAACTTCATCTAAACTGTACAAATTATAGACACAGTGTTGTAGAAATAGAGCTAGAACAAATATTTTTAGATGCTCAATTAACATTAGCTGGTAAAACCGAGAGATTAATAAAACCAGAAGATCAAAAGGATACTTCTAAAAAGGTAGCGACAGATAAAGAGAATGAAGATATTGTTAAACTAGCTTATTTAGCTGGTGGCGTTAGTATACCTAAGTTATTTGAACTCTTTAAAAAGTTATTCTGCGGGAATAATCCTGTTTGTTTCGTAGATCAAAGCCAAACTCCTTTGAGCAAAGATGACTTTGAAAAGCTAGCCACAAAAGATAAAAAGAATTTAATTATTAAATATACTGCGGTTTTTTTTATAAAGGACTGGCTATAAGGGAGCCAAACTGGCAAGCTTACATAGTTGAAAGGGGCGAGAGGGTAATCCTTAATAACTCCAAATTAGAGCTTATGATGTGCAGAATAGTTAGAGCTTATGAAGGGGGAGTTAGCATTGATTACTTAGAGAAACAAACTTTAACCAAGATAATAAGGCTTAATAATTATGCTAATATAATTAACGCAGAAGTTAAAAATGAACTAGGTAATTAGCATGTCATTCCAAATACAATATATCTATAATCTAGTAGATAAAGTAAGCCCATCATTAAGAAAAATCCAAAGAAATGTAAAAGATACCGAGCGCAAGATTGCAGCAACAGCCAATCGTGCAAGCCTTTCTTTTGCCAAGATGGGTCAGGCAATTGACGCAACAGCCAAAAAGTCGGTACAGCTTGGTAAATCCTTGTTCTTAAAGACTACCCTTCCTATCACATTAATGGGTGCGGCTTTTGTAAAAGCCGCCTCGGATGCGGAAGAGACTTCGAGTAAATTTGCCACTGTGTTCCAAGATGTAGGAAAGCAGGCTGAAAATGCAACCAACAAACTAGCTAAGGGCTACGGATTAAGCTCCATAAAAGCTAAAGAATTACTTAGTGATACAGGTGATCTTTTGACAGGCTTTGGATTTACTGGGAAGATGGCACTTGATCTTTCATCAAGAGTTAATGAATTGGCAGTTGATCTTGCTTCATTCACAAACTTTTCTGGGGGAGCTGAAGGAGCAAGCAAAGCCCTAACTAAAGCCCTATTAGGGGAAAGGGAGTCTGTTAAAAGTCTAGGCATATCCATTTTAGAAGAGGATGTGAAAGACAAAATTAGGTCTTTGGCAGCAACAGGCGAATTAACAGGAATGACTGAGCGTCAAGCCAAAGCTTATGCCACTTTGCAAATTGCAATATCTCAAAGTAAAAATGCTATAGGTGACTACTCAAGAACATCACAAGCCTTTGCAAATAGGACTAGAGTTCTAGGTCAAAGATTTCTCGACCTTAAAATAAAATTAGGAAACTTATTACTACCAGTTGCAATTACGTTGGTTAACCTAACTATTAAATTAATAAATAAATTTAACGAGTTATCACCAACAACCAAAAAGATAATTCTTATCATAGGAGGTTTAATCGCAGTTGTAGCCCCATTATTAAATAAAATGGGGGGGGGGGGAAAAAGGGGCGAAGAGAGAAATAGACCACCGGGGGGGGG
>JAAHTH010003199.1_pt1 | contig 11493 bp, 16 predicted proteins | sample 6116091 | NCBI WGS metagenome assembly JAAHTH01 (sample SAMN13939990, study PRJNA603662) | sponge metagenome | isolation source: marine sponge | host: Mycale hentscheli | place: New Zealand | collected 2006
AGCTGATTGACCGTCGACTAAAAATCCCGTGGCGGGGTAGCTGGGCAGTTACCAGAAATGTTCGATTGTAATGGCAAGGCCTGTGAGTATTAATCCAATAACGCCAATAACCGCACCCAGCATGAAGCCCCGTTTGCGACCTACTCGTTTCATTACCCAGTTTGCGTAAAGTGCACCAATTGCAACACCAACATTGTAGGTTGTTACCGGCGCGGTCGCCAAGGATTTGTCGGGGCCCAAAAGCTGGCTTCCAACAAGACCACCCAGCGCTATATTAATTGGAGCTGAAGACGCACCTAAAGCCTGACAAAGTAGGTATAGCCTTACATTTTTTGTCGCTATTGCGTTTTCTTGCTCATCAGTCAATTGCGCTGTTTGGGTCAGTGATTTTCTCCGGAATGATCATAACTGGTTTTGTTAAACTCAATTACTTGTCCATCCGTGTCAAACACCTTTACGCCCTGCCCACCGCTGATTGTTCCGATGCGTTTTACCGAAAATGACATTGACGAAACGGCATCTTCAAAAGCCTCACAGTCAGCTGGATTTATTGTGATCAAAATTTCGTAATCATCTCCACCCGTTAGAACAGTATTCAGAGAATTAGATTCACTTTCCACTAAGCGCATAGATGTTGTAGAAAAGGGAATATTCTTTACGTCAATATTTGCCGAAACTTCAGAGGCGTTGCAGAGTTTTTCCAGATCACCGACTAATCCATCTGAAATATCCATTGATGCTGTAGCAAACTTAAGAATTGCAGGAGAAATTTCTATTCGAGGTTGCGGCAGCAAATATCGATCGATTAAATAAGTCCTATCTTCATTGCCAAGTCCATCAAGTTTGTTCTGGCGTGCCAAAAGACCCAAGGCACCATCACCAATGTACCCTGTTACGTAGAGAACATCACCAGGTTTTGCTTCCAGACGTGAGACGTATTGCCCAGTTGGTAGTTCACCAATCGCAGTGATGGAAATCACAAACCCAGCGTCAGTAGTAAATGTATCGCCGCCGGTTAGTTGCACGCTGAAAGCAGTACAATCTTCGCGCAATCCTTTTGCGAAATCCGCGACCCACTCTTCTGACCATGACTTACCCAAGCCAAGCGCCAGAGAGATATATTTTGGCGTTGCACCTTTTGCAGCAAGATCAGACAGGTTTACCCGCAATGCCTTTTGCGCAATTAGCATTGGCCCATCATCTGCAAAGAAATGAATACCTTCTGCAATCGCATCTTGCGTTATAACCAGTGACATGCCTTTTGACGGGACAATTTCAGCTGCATCATCCTGCAAACCAAAGGATCCATTGCCAACAAAGGGCGCGAAATATTTCCCAATCAGTGAAAATTCACTAATCCTGTTGCTATTTTGGCGAGAATTCATCTTCTCGCAACTCCCGCGCGATGCGGTTTAAAACGCCATTCACCAGGCGTGGTTCATCTTCATCAAAGAAGGCATTGGCAACATCAAGATATTCATTGATGACCACTTTAGCAGGGACGTCTTTGCGTCTTCTCAACTCGAATACACCACTGCGCATAACAGCACGCAACAATGTATCTATGCGCGATAGCGGCCAATCATCTGGCAATGCCTCATGGATCATTGGGTCAAGTTCTGTTTGTAATTCAACAACACCTGCAACTATGCCACGAAACCAGCCCAGATCAGCTTGAAGATATTCATCCCCATCAACTTCCTGGCCAATGCGAATATTCTCATATTCTTCCACAACTTCAGCAACTGGTGTACCTGAAATGTCCATTTGATAAAGTGCTTGTACGGCTGCAAGACGGGCTGAGCCTCGTTTGTTTGCCGGTCGGACGTCATCTGATGGTATTTGTGTCTCGCTCATAAATCCAAGCTTTTCTTTAAATCAATCATATCCAAAGCTGCCTTTGCAGCACCGCCACCCTTGTTTTTTTCAGAAGTCTTGGCTCGTGCCCAAGCTTGTGCTTCGTTTTCAACTGTTTGAATTCCGTTACCAATAGCCAGATTATGATTTACCGACAAATTCATAACAGCTCGCGCCGACTCATTTGAAACAATCTCATAATGGGTTGTCTCGCCGCGAATAACGCAACCGATGACTATATATCCATCATAGCTTTTCGAAGATGCTACAGCCATTGAAACCGCTGCCGGAATTTCCAAAACACCTGGCACAGTAACATAATCATGCGTGGCACCTGCTTCTTTCAAAACAGCACTCACGCCTTCCATCAAGCTCTCAGAGATTTTTGTATAATATGGCGCGTCGATTACCAATAGATGTGAGCTGTCAGCCATTCATCGCTCCTGATTCAAACCAATGTTCAAACAGGTCAAAACATGGCTAGCCAGACTTGGCAAGTGTAAATTACATTACTGCTTACTGAGCAACGGATTGTTGTGGGGCTGGCTGCTCCAAAGGCTTATTAATCTGTGATACAACCCGGTTATGAACTGCTGGGTGATTGGCAAGAGCTATATGGTCAGCCTTAATCTTGAATTTGGAGAAATCCGTCTTTTTATTTCCCCATGCCAATTTGGATGTGGTTCTAAAGCAATTCAAACCGGTACAACTAAAATTATCTGCCAAGCGTACATTGTCATAGATGCGAGCCATAGCTGGGCCTTCTAATGTCGCCAAATAATTGATTGTAATGTCTTTTCTATTTAAATCTTGGGCAATCCAGGTCACAATATTGGCACCAAAACTGATACCAATCAGGTTGATTTCAATATCAGGATTTGCTTTGTACGCTGCCCTTAATTCACGGGTTACTCTTGACCTGATGACGGTCGAGCTTTCAACAAAAGATGCATAATTATGCAGTTTTGAATTGGGTATTTTCTTTGACAGATTGGTGAAGCCATAACCGATTGATTCAACACTGCTTGCCAGTCCGTTGATCAGATAAGTTTTCTTTATACGAGGCTTCGGTGCTGGAGCAGGGTCTATTTCTTGAATCTGGGTTACAGCCGGCTGCTCAGATGCAAAAGCAATTCGAGAGCTTTCTGGCGGTTCAGGTTTTTTCTCTGGTATCGAAGCAACTTCAATTTGGGAAATCTCTGCCGTTGGTGTCACTGGAGCGGGCGAATTGTTAACGCCTGGATCAATTGCAGATTGCAATACATCACCGTTTTCACCAGAAACACAAGCAGTTGCCAGAAATGCTATTGATATTATTGAGATTTTTTTCAGAATCATAATTGCGAAGTCAGCCTAGTTAATCATTGAAGATTTATAAAACATTTTGGTTAATGTTTGGCAAAGCACATAATATTTTAGATTAATTCACTCAATTCTCTCTGAAAGCCTTGCTGCGTAACGTGCCATCGTATCAATTTCCAGGTTAAATTTGTCCCCTAACCTACGATACCCCCATGTGGTTACTTCGAGACTATGCTTAATTAAGAGCACATCGAACTGTGTGCCATCTACCTTATTCACGGTCAGAGAAGTTCCATCTAGTGCAACGGATCCTTTACCGGCAATGAATTTTGCCAACTGTTTTGGTGCTTTAAGCGTAAATCTTATCGCTTCACCTTCCTCTTCAACGGCTACGATTTCTGCGACACCATCAACATGTCCGGAAACCAAATGACCGCCTAATTCATCCCCAATTTTTAAAGACCTTTCGAGATTTATAGGATCACCAACTTTCAAACTACCCAAAGTTGTCAGGCGCAATGCTTCTTCCCAGGCTTCGACATCAAACCAGCCCTCACCTTTTTCCACGACCGTCAAACATACACCTGCATGGGCAATTGAGGCTCCAATATCAATTGTCGATGTGTCGTAGGCGGTATTCAGCCTAAAACACTTGCCTTTCGGCAATTCGCTCACGGAATTAATCTTGCCAATGTCTGTAACAATACCTGTAAACATTAGTTTTTCTTTCGTAGTCGTATCGATGTATCACGGCCAAAGCTTAAGGTTTGGCGAATTTCAAATTCATTCGGCAAATCTTTTGGCGTAAAAGGCGCGTAAACAGCATGATCCGGGCTTTCCGGTTCATCTGGACTACCACCAATATGGACAACAATTTCATCTACCAAGTCTTCTTCCAGGAAGCTTTGAGCAATTCTTGCTCCACCTTCAACCAATATTGACTGTATGCCTCGTGCTGCCAAATCATCCAAGAGTTCCGGCAAAGCAATACGGCCATTATCCATTTCACATGCTTGATGTTGCGCACCATTCGAGGCAAGCATCTCACGCCATTGTTGTGGTGCTGAACCAGGTGATACGATAATGGTCGGTATCTTTATCGCTGTACCAATAACCATCGCACTACTGGATAATTTCGACTTTTCATCCAATATCACCCGAATTGGCGAACGAACTTCAAGACCTGGCAACCTGCAGTCCAAAGATGGGTCATCAAATAATGCAGTACCGCTACCAACCAAAATGGCGTCATGGCGGGCGCGTTGCAAATGTGTTTGTTTGCTGGATGTAGGAGAAGATATCTTCAAATTATGCTCTTGAGTGGAGCCAATAAGGCCCGTTTCGCTCATTGCCATTTTTAATGTTATAAAAGGGCGCGAAGACGTTCTGGCTTTCATATAACCTTGCATCACCCGATGCGCTGCTTCACCACCATCCATAGCTGTTACTTCAATACCGGCAGCAATCAGCATTTGATGCCCTTTGCCATTCACCCTGTCATCTGGGTCTGTTATTGCAGTAACAACACGCGCAACTCCAGAATCAATAAGGGTTTGTGCACAGGGAGGTGTCTTGCCATGATGAGCACATGGTTCCAGCGTAACATAGGCTGTGGCACCTTTTGCCTGCTTTCCCGCTTCTGCCAATGCGGGAGGTTCCGCATGGGGGCGTCCACCTTCTGCCGTCACGCCAGAACCTACAATCTTGGCGCCCAATTCTGTGTTCGCGACAATAATACATGCAACTGATGGATTGGTACCTGTAAGCCCTTGATGCTTACGCGCAAGGCGAAGCGCAGCATCAAGAAACTTTCGATCCTGATTAACATCCACGGTATTTTGTATGCTCATGTTCATGACGTGTTTTATGCAGTAATATTGTGGTTTATGGAAGACGTTTACGCAGTAAGAATTCTGCATGTTCATCAACGATCAATCCATCAAGATCAGCTACTTTTGTATAGCCACAAGTTTTATAAAACTCATATGCTTCCTGATTAAACTGAGAAACACAGATAAATATGTTCCTAGCAGAATGAACATTGGCAGTTTCTTCCAGCCAACCCATCAGCGCTTTTCCGATGCCTTCACCTTGCGAAGAGGGTATAAGCCCTAAAAAACCTAAATAGGGCCCAACTAACCAAGGGTATCAAACAGAGATGATCCCGATGGCTTTTTGATTTCTGATTACCGCATAGGTGTTGGTGGATGAATCCTGACGCAAAAACCCTTCCTTCAACTCCTCAGCAGTTGAATTGAGTGTGTTCCAAGGTTCTATTTTTGACAACTCCAAGCCAAGAAATTCAGCTTCGTCCTTGGTTGGATGACGAAGTTTGCAAATTCCAAGATCATATGAGGTTTCACCAAACCCGGTCATTCACCTGTTCCTCTTCCAAAAATCCTATCATAGTGATTATTATCACCTAGGCGGTTTTCATAACAGGTCTTGGCTATGGACTGGCTTACCCATTTGTAAAAGCTCGCTGACCGTCACAAACTTCCACCCTGCCTTGATGAGTTTGGGAAGTGCAATCTTCAGTGCTTTTCCCGTATTGTATCCGCGTCCATTTGCGTGAGCCACAACGATTGAACCAGGTTTTATTCTTTGAAGATGCCGGGCTATTGCCTTTGCAGATTGTCCCCTAGCCGGATCGCCCGTTACAATATCCCATTGAACTGCAGGCAGACCCGCATCGTTCACCTGTTTTAGGGAGCGTTGATTGCAGGTTCCATAAGGAAACCTGAAAGTGGGAATTCGCACCGGAATTGCGGCCATTCCGAATTTGGCGCAGTCTGACGATGCGAGTTCGTTTCTTTGTTTCTCATACTCAGCTTGAGTGAACCAAATTTGATCTTCAACAGCCGCTTTTCCTAGCACCCGAAAATTGCCATGCGTCCAGGCATGATTGCCAATTTCGAATAACGGGTCTGCAATCAGTTGTTTCGTTCGTTCAGGATGGGTCGCCATCCATTTTCCACCTGCATAGAGAGTGGACTTTAACTGATACTTGCGAAGAATATCAATAATTTCAGCATCATACCCGGCAAAATCATTGTTCTGTTCACCAATATCAAAGCCGAGAGCTACCACTTTTTTATCGCCAACATCCACACTCCTAATGGAGCCATAATAGCTAGATGACAATTTTGCTTGAGATTTCTTTGGGCGCTTGGTTTCAGGTGGTTTTAGATAAGCGCCCTTCCCTCGTTTGCGGGTTCTCTTTTCACCTTTTTTACCCGCGAGATCAGCAGCTGAAAAACACTTCTCGAACACAGATTTTGAACCATGGCTTCTTGGCTAAAAGTTCGTCCAGACTTTGCCTGCAAATGCAGGAAAAACTAGTGCGCAAATAAAGCCAAGAGCCAAAACAATTTTTAGATTTTTCATGCAAGAGGCAATCGCACAATTATGCCAGCATTGACAATAACACTTGTGCGATCTGTCACCTCATCGTGAACATTCAATCCTCCGAAAATGGCTTTTGGTGTGACTTGACCATAAGGGAGTTCCTTGGCCACTACTTCCAATTTGATTTTCTCAGGTTCCTGGGCTGCAAGGTTAAGCTCAATCTGCATTTGCATCGGATCAATGTTAAGGCTTTTAAACAGCGTTAGCGAAGAATGATGAATTGCATCTTGAACAGCTCGCTTGGCAGCCTTTGTGTAGTCCTGACCGTAAAGATCTTTACCAGTGCCCATCTCGAGGATAATACGTTTCATGACAACCACTCCTTGTCATCTTCAAGATCGAGATAAACAATCAAAGCGGCATTAGCCATAATAGTCCCGGTTGATCCGTCATCTTTAGGCGTATCCATTCCCCCTTTGACAACCTCAACAGAACCTTCTCCATAAGGCAGCATTGCAGCAACTGCAGATTTATCGACGGCATCCGGGTTTTGTACACCAATATGAATATCTACGCGCATTTCTTCGTGCGATTTTCCAAAAGCATCTGCGATAACCAACGAATTTTGACGTAATGCGTTATGAACGGCACGGGTGGCAGCTTTGGTATAATCTGAACCACGAATATCAGTGCCCATGCCAAGCTCCATAATCAAGCGTTTATAGGCCATTATTCTTCGTCTTCTTCCAGTGCGTTCAAAAAGCCCTCGAAATCCTTTGCTTCCTGAAAATCCTTGTAAACAGAAGCAAATCGAACATAGGCGACTTCATCTACCTGCTTTAGGCCTTCCATCACCAGTTTGCCAATTTGGTCGGATGTGATGTCCCCTTCTGATTGAGACTCCAACTGACGAACAATGCCCGAAATCATTTGTTCTACCCTGTCGGGATCAAGGTCTCGCTTTCGGATGGCAGTTGATACAGAGCGGGTTAATTTATCCCTGTCCAAAGGAACGCGTTTGCCAGATTTCTTTAGTACAGTCAGTTCGCGTAGTTGTACCCGTTCGAATGTCGTAAAACGCCCGCCACAGCCTGAACAGATACGGCGACGCCTTATGGCGCTTCCGTCTTCCGTTGGACGAGAATCTTTAACCTGGGTATCGTGATTGGTACAGTAAGGACAACGCAAAGAAAAAGCCTTCCATCTAATGATGAAAGGCTTTTAGCATTATCAATTTAATGAAGCTACCTAGAGGTAGTCATACATTGGGAAACGTGATGTCATTTCCACTACTTTTGCATGAACTGCTGCTTCTGCTGTCTGATTTGCATCCGCATCGTTTGCAACCATAAGACCATCGAGTACTTCTGTGATGAAGTTACCGATTTCTGTGAATTCTGCTTCGCCAAATCCGCGGCTTGTTGCAGCTGGTGAACCAAGACGAATGCCAGATGTTACAAAAGGCTTTTCAGGGTCAAACGGAATACCGTTTTTGTTGCAAGTAAGACCAGCACGCACCAATGAAGCTTCAGCTGCCTTACCAGTTGCTTTCTTTGGACGCAGGTCAACCAGCATTGAGTGATTGTCTGTACCGCCTGAAACAATATCAAGACCGTTATTCATCAAGCTGGTTGCCAATGCTCTTGCATTGTCTTTAACCCGCTGAGAATACTCTTTAAATCCAGGTTGAAGCGCCTCACCAAATGCCACGGCCTTTGCAGCGATTACGTGCATTAACGGGCCACCTTGGAGACCAGGAAACACAGCAGAGTTCATTTTCTTTGCAAGTGCTTCATCATTGCTCAAGATCATTCCACCGCGTGGGCCACGAAGTGACTTATGCGTAGTTGTTGTACAAACATGGGCATGCGGAACTGGCGATTCATGTACACCTGCCGCAACAAGACCAGCGATATGAGACATATCAACCATCAAATATGCATCAATGCTGTCCGCAATTCTGCGGAATGCAGCCCAATCCCACTCACGAGAATAAGCTGTGCCACCTGCAATGATGATCTTTGGTTTATGCTCTTGTGCAATACGTTCAATTTCATTGATATCCAGTTGATGTGTCTCTTCATCCACACCATAGGATACAACGTTAAACCACTTGCCTGACATGTTAACTGGTGAACCATGTGTCAGGTGTCCGCCTGAATTAAGGTCCAGTCCCATAAAAGTATCACCCGGCTGAAGCAGAGCAAGGAAAACTGCCTGGTTCATCTGGCTGCCAGAATTTGGCTGAACATTTGCGAAATTACAGCCGAAAAGCTCTTTGGCACGTTCAATTGCAAGTGTTTCAGCAATATCGACAAACTCACAGCCACCATAATAACGTTTTCTAGGGTAACCTTCAGCATATTTGTTGGTCATGATGGAGCCTTGAGCCTCCATCACAGCGCGCGAAACAATGTTTTCTGACGCGATCAATTCGATTTCATGACGCTGGCGACCAAGTTCTTTTTGGATTGCAGCGTGAATTTCGGGGTCGACTTCGCTCAGTGGCGAATTAAAAAATGTATCTAGACTGGCGGCCATGATGAACCACTCCTCCATGTTGTAAAATTAAATCAATCAACACATCCCCCGATTTTGGATGCGTTAGAGGCTTTTCATATAAAGAAGTTTCAATAAAATCCAACCATTATTTTCCGCAAATATATGGCATAACAGCGCACACAGCTAAGTGGCGACCCAATCTAATGATTTTTATGAAGAAATTAGTTCCAGCTGCTTAGTGCAAGTTGCTCAGCGCCATCGCGGCTGTAAATATCATCACGGAACTGAACAACACCATTTCTGGTAGACCAGGCAGTGATGTAATTCCAGTAAACCGGCGCAGCAGAAGCGAGTTTAACATCGACACGTTCGCCAGATTCAATCGCTCGTTCAATTTGACGGCGATCCCAACCAGGCGTTTGATTTGCAAGCCAGCTAATCAAGTCACGTACGTTTTGAACTCGAACACAGCCTGATGATTCAAAGCGCAGAAGCCTTGAGAACAATGCTTGTTGCGGTGTGTCATGCATGTACACAGCATGAGGATTTGGGAAATTGATCTTAACGGAGCCCATTGCATTGATTTTGCCCGGGTCCTGACGGAACCTTAAATCAACGGCTTCTTCCGTATTCCAATCAACGCTCTCTGGTGAAATTTCTTCATCGGAGTTCCAAGGGAAAATGCGAATGTTATTGCGTGTTAGATATGTTGGGTCTTTACGCATCAATGGAATAAGGTCTTTGCGAATAATCGATTTTGGAGAAGTCCAATATGGATTAAGATTTAACTCATAAATTTTTGAAGCGATAATTGGAGACTGACGGTCTGTCTTGCCTACAATTGCTGTATGACGTGATTCAACTTTGCCGTTTCTAACAGCCTCGATTTGTGCTGCTGGAATATTGACCATCACATAGCGATCACCCAAAAAACCGGACATTGAACGCAAGCGCACAAGGTTGGTTTCTAACTGACCAAGACGGATGCTTGTTGGAATATTCATTGCGGCGTAGGTATATTTGCCCATTACGCCGTCGGCAGGCAATCCATGCCGCGCTTGGAAACGCTTAACTGCACTATCAACCAAACTGTCAAAAACATCAGAATTGCCAGCCATGGGGTCAAGATCACGGGAGGCAACTAAGCGCTCACGCAAGATAAAAACATTGCGCGATTGATTACCAAGGCGCAATTTTTGCGTTGCTGGCACAACTGGCCACCCACCTTTTGCACTAATCTGACGATATTCTGCTATTGCACGCTGTATAAAGTCCGGTGTTTGCGGTGAAAAAACTGGAATATTGGTAGAAGAAAGCTTTGCATCGCCGCGACGCGCATCAAACTGATCGCTCCAGTTATCGCGCTTTGAAGACTTGATAATTGAAGAAATTGGATCGTTTGCCAACGCTGGAGCTGAAAGAAGACTTGCTCCTGCCGCCATGCCGGAAATAAATTCTCTACGTTTCATTTTCTTACCTAAGCTAGTGCATCAAATTCACACACATCAATAATTCTCATCATGAGAAGTCTCTCATAAGCGAGTCTTCCACATCAATACAACTGGTATGTTAAAGATTTCCTTACCATAAATCCAATGCTTACGTAAGGGCAATTTCCCACAAAGCCAGTGTAAATTGTTGTTTCTTGGGCAAACCAGTATTGTGCATTTATGTTGAAATCAGGGCTATACAAGCCTTGGCGGGACATTGACAACAAAAAAGGCTTGCCAAGCGGCAAGCCTCAATCAATTTACTGTGAGATTGTAAGTTTAAGCTTACAAACGATATAGAATTTGATCTGTCCAAAAACGCTCAAGACGCTTCAATGACTTATTCATTGTTGCAAATTCACCGCCATTGATGCCGCCAACTTGTTCAATTGAACCAATGTGACGTGCGTAAAGTTCATTTACGATTTCCGCAACTTCTTTACCTACATCAGTTAAGCTAACGCGAACTGATCTACGATCAACACGAGATTTTTGGTGGTTGATATACCCTTGATCAACAAGCTTCTTAAGATTGTAAGAAACATTTGAACCAAGATAATAACCGCGGGTGCGTAATTCGCCTGCAGTTAATTCTGTGTTGCCGATGTTAAACAAAAGAAGAGCCTGTACAGGATTGATATCACTGCGGCCTTTACGGTCGAACTCATCTTTAATGACGTCCAGAAGACGTCGGTGTAGACGCTCTACAAGCGTTAATGAATCTAGATATAGAGACTTGATGTCACCTTCGTATGAAGGTTCAATTGCTTCTCCTACCATTTCTGGTGCATTGGTCATTATTATTGCCTCACTGTTTTATTCAGGCAGGATTATATTTCCCCGCTCTGGAAACATTTGTACGGCACTTATATAAAATTCGAATTAAAACTTAGGATTAATTTCTGGTTACCAAAGAAGTTCTATTGTCAGGGTAAATAAGTTCTATACCCATCCTACTCCAAAACCCGAATGTTTTGGTGTGATATGATACGAA
>JAAHTH010003202.1_pt1 | contig 11490 bp, 4 predicted proteins | sample 6116091 | NCBI WGS metagenome assembly JAAHTH01 (sample SAMN13939990, study PRJNA603662) | sponge metagenome | isolation source: marine sponge | host: Mycale hentscheli | place: New Zealand | collected 2006
AAATAGGGGTGGATTTATAAGAATTTAAAAAAAAAGTTATGGCAACAGGAAATTACGGAACAATAAGACCAGCAGATGTATCAGTACAAGATGTAGAGATGTTTTACAGTTATACACCTAATAGAGAATCTTTAGCTAATGTGGAATTAATACCTTTAGAACCCACAGAAGTTTTGATACCAGCTAATGATCCTAATAATACTACTGAGATATTCGGTGGATTATATACACTAAAACTACCAACACAGATATTTGGTACTAAAGGATTTTATAATATTATTATAAGACCTAAACAAATAAGGGCTAGAATACAAGATTGTAGCGTTTTAATTGATAATCAAGATGTAAAAGGAATTGTATTTGACATTAATCAGATACCCATAGATTTACAAGATAGGTTTGAAAATGGTAATTTAGTAGGATATAGAGTAGAATATTTAAAAGAGCAAACTGGTACAGGACAAGATAAAATACAAAATTTATTTAGAATTATAACTTCTAATAATAGGGCATTACCTATTACACAGAGTCAAGGTAATTCAAATGCTTCGGTAGCATATACTTTTAATGACAACTCAACTAGCGTATTTTGTACTGTTACACCTTCATCTGCACCATCTATTAAACCAAATGCGATACCATTTATTGGTAATCCACAACAAGATGTTATTATAACTAATACGTTTTTCGATCCAGTTATGTTAGAAATTGAGATGGTTGAGTTTGATGATGAAACTTTAGCATATGCATTATTCTCAAACCAAACAAAATCTTTAGAAGATGGTATTTATACTATATACAATTTTGGTAATCAAATATACAGACAATACAACTTATATGAGATTAAAGATCAGTTTACTGGTAAACCATTATTTGAGGTTAGAGAACAGAAGTTTACTATTGACCCGACTAAAGATTTTGATGACATAACTAATATATAAAACGTAAATGGCAGATAATAATAGAATAAAGGTTTCGGGATACGCGAAAAGAATATTTTTCAATGACAATATTGAATATAGGAATTTCAGTCCTGATTTAGTAGGGTTCCAAATCGCTAGTGATGGTGGAACGCCTCTATTCACTAACGGTAATTTTTCAATTTCAGTTAATTTAGACCCTAAACCCGATGTTTTATTTACACAAGGTACTAGGTCTAAATTTTTTACTTTAGATGATATAGTAGATTCAGAATCTCAATTACAGATACAAAAAAATATTAAAACAAATCTAAATTTAGATTTGACAAACCCTTTAAGTTACGTTTGGTATGGTTCATTTAAAGAATTATTATCTTCTTCTTTAATTGAACTGCAAAATGATTTTCCAGCAGCAATATATGTAGATAATAAAGTAGGTAGTGTTACAGGTAATAATATAACAGATTATGTGTACAATATTGAAGATGATGAATCTACATTTAAAGTTAATAGTAATTTCTTTGTAAATCCATATAATATTAAGTACACTATAGATTCTAAGTTTGTTTCAGATAATAGTACTGATAACCCATTAAGGAACTTAATGTTAAGTTATGGTTCATATGTAATTGAACACAATGGTATTGTGAAGAATATAAAAGGATTTTCTGGATCAACACAAAAAACTAATTCAGAAATAACTTTAGTTGTTGAAGGGAATCCGTTTCCTGAGTTGACAGGTATTTTCATACCACAATTTTCATTTTTATCTGGTTTGGTAGATGCGTCTATACCTTATTTTATTAAACCTAATGATAATGAGGTAGAAAGTTTTTTTACGGGATTAAATGAATTACAGAATAATTTATTAAATAGAGAAATTTATCCAGAATATAGGGCGGAAATAATTGCATCAAAAATCACAGATAATGGTATTACTTTAACAAGTAAAAAAGTTTTAGACTTCCCAATTTTAGAAGACGGATATAATTTAAATTTCTTTGATAGTTTTTATATCGCTTACTTAGATAAATTAAATGAGTTGGGAGAAAATTTAGATGAGTCAAAGACAGATACTATAATTAGAAAATATACTACAGAAGCAATCAGTAGTTTTGACACTATACCTAGAACAGATGGGGATGATTTAACTTTAAATGGTGAAAAGGCAACAAAATTATTAAGGATTTATGGTGTTGAATTTGATTATGTTAAAAAATATATTAATGGTATTAAATTTGCACATGTTGTAACATATAATAAAAAGAATAATATTCCTGATGAATTAATAAAAGACTTATCGTATATGTTAGGTTTAGAACCTATTGATTTTATCAATGATACATCATTTTCAAAGTTATACTTACCTAGTAATGGTGCTGGACAATTTAGTGGGACATCTACTAATTTAACACAAGATCAAATAGATATTGAATTATATAGAAGATTAATACTTAATATTGCTTGGTTATGGAAAAGTAAGGGTAGTAGAAAGGCGATAGAGTTTTTATTTAGATTTATAGGGGCACCTGAGTCTTTAGTTAATTTTAATGAGTATGTTGTTTTAGTAGATAAACCATTAGATATTGAAGAAATTAAAAAATTATTATATATCTATACGGGTGAAGTAGACTTAACTAATATACCATATGATAAAAATGGTTATCCACTCCCACCTATTAATGGTAATTTGGTTATTAATGATTTTATTAATCCTGAAACTGGTGAGATTGTAGAAAACGGAGTTACCGATATGTATTTTCAAAAAGCAGGTGGGTGGTATAAAGAAACATATGGAGACGATTCTGTTACAGTTTTAAATGGGAATAACCCACATGTTGGACCATATGATGGTGGTAGTGAATACCTACAATATTTTAGTAGGTGTTATATACCTAATTTTGATAACGAACCAACTGTAGTTATAACTGCACAAACTTTACAACAAAATTACTTCATTAACTATAATTATGGAATCTTCAACGGAATACCAACAGGTACGACTTTTTATACTACACAGTTAACTTATAATGAAAACACTGGAGAGTACCAACCAATAGATGATTGTTTAGAAGTTAATTATTCCATTATAGAGACACCACTACAGAATGATGGTAAAACAACATTACAACAAGCTTTTGGAAGTGCAGAGTCAGAATATAATGAATTCTTAGAAAAAATAAAAAAAGATAAGTATTTAGTATATTCTCCAGAGTGGCAAATAATTAAAAATAATTATGAAGTATCATTAAAAAATTGTTTAACTGAAGTTGCAACACAAGATTGTGATACTAATAACACTTTAGAGATTTGTTTAAACGATATAGAAGAAGAAAGTGTTTTATATAGTTGTGATGAATTAACATTGAATGAATGTTTACCATTTTATTACTATACTAATGAAGATGGAATTAAGGTAAGTTTTGACCAATTTCCTGAATGTTGTTCCTCAAATAATGCTAAATATGTCACATATATAAATGAATATGGTAGACTTACAGAATATTGTAGTGGTAAGGCACCTTGTTTGGGTAAACCTGTAAGTGTTGAACCCAATGGTGTTGTCGTATTTGATATGGTAAATAACACAATGCCTGATAATATATATAATATTAATGATATATGTTACCAATACATCTTTACTAAAGAAGGTGATCCAACACTTTTACCTGAATCAATTTTCTTTAATGAAACAGGATATAGTATAGTAGATTATTTAGAGTTATATTTATCAGGAAATCTCGAAAATACCTCTAATTTTGATTTGTATTTTGAAAAAGTGGATTGTAATTCTACTACAATTATTAGTAGTCCTGAGTGTTGTGCATGGCACGGATTTAATTTTACTATAGTAAATGATGGTGAAAATGAATATATTGCCTGTTTAAAGGGAAATCAACTAGAGACACCAGAAACACCTGAATTTACATTACAAGATAATCTTAGTGTAGATACATTTACTGCACCATTAATAAATACTACAGTAAACACATCATACTACAACTTACAAAACCCCATAGGTGGAGTTTATAAATATTACTCTACTGAAATATTTTGGGATTGTTTTACTGAATCTAGAATAGTTAAAGAAGTAGTTAATACCACTAATAATATTGTAGTACAACCTAACGCAATTTTAGATGATCCTTCTCTTATGGATCCGTCTAATTGGGTGGTTTTTGCAATAGATGAATATGGTAGAGTTTCTTTTACACCATCAATATTTGATAACAACTATATTTTAGATTGGTATAGTGATGAGCAAGTTAGTGATTTATATCAGACAGTTGCCGAGTTCTATGGGTATACATTTGGTTATTTTACTATTGACACAAATAGTGGACTATTAATACCATTTGAAGGTAATAACCCTTATGCGACAAACCCCAACACAGTATTTAGTTCAGCGGTAGATCCTGAAAGAATTAAATGTGCAGACGTAGACAATGTTTCTGTTGTGTTTGGTAGTGAAAATTGGCAAGGCTTTAAATTACCTGAACTTGAAGATTGTAGTTGTACTATAGACTTTTCTTTTGACTATATGTTAAAATATAATGCAAACAATTTAATAGAGTGTGCAGATAATATATCTTGTCAACCTGCAATTATATATGACAATACAATTAATAATTTAAATTGTTTAAATTTTGTCGCATTTACAAATACAGAAGAAGAGTCGCAAATTTTACAAAATAACTTTAATGATAGTGAAAATGTAGGTGACGAATACATAATATGGAATAATACTAATGTATTAGAACCAAATACAGAATGTTGTAATGCGATTGGTGGTAATGTAGTATCAGTTAGTCAATGGGCAACTACAAATCAAATATGGGTTTCGCAGATTAATGAAACATATAATCAATTATTTACACCAACAACAGAGTTATTAACTTCATTAAATTTTAACACTTCTGAAATTATATCTTATATAGAAAATTATAAAACTATAAAATCTGAAGTTGAGACACTGATATCGGGTTGCTTTAATTTAACATTATTATACCCATCTTGTGATATAGACTACAATAGTTATATTAACACACAAAATATATGTAATTTAGAAATGCCGTTGGAATGTGGTTTATGGTCTAAGTTATTAACTGATTATAAAACTTTAGAAGAAAGTATAAAAACAATTATTAATCAATACTCTGCATTGGGTTGTGATGGTAGTACTATAGATGACAATACTAACATTATAAATGAACCAAAAATTGCGAACACACAAAAAATTAATGAATTAGGTACACAATTAGAAGAAGAGTTAAATAAATTAAAAGTTGGGGAAGAAGAATTAAAAACAATTATTTCTGAAATTGAGGGAGACATCCAATTAAAATCTTCAGATAATGTTGTAATAGAAAAGGCGATTACTAATGTAGAAAACCCATTAGACTGTACGGTATATGAAAATCAATTAACAGAATTAAGAAACTTTAATTATAATACATATTGTAACACAATAGTTTATGGTAATCCTAATGTCAATGATGGTACTAGGCAATCAGAATATAATAGTTGTGTTTCTTCTAAAACATTAGAAAACCAAAACGAAGAAGTTTTATACTCTCAATTGTTAGAAGATTGTAGAAGTAAAAATATTTTAGAAGTACAATTAAAAAATGCTAAGTTTGAAAACGATGTACAATTAATTACCACATTAGAGAGTCAAATAAATGAAATCAATGTAAATATAAATAGATTAACTACAGATTATAATAATAGTATTAGTTATGATGAGTCAAAACAAAATTCTACAATACAAAACAATGATATTCAAAATACTATAAATAGAACTTCAGAATTATTAAAAACTACTACTGAATCAATAACTGATGAGTCAGGTAATTTAACCCTAACAGACAGTCAAAAAATTACTTTAAATATAGAATATGTAAAAAATACCTCCCAAATAAACGAATTAAATGTTCAATTACAAGAACAAAAGGCATTGTTATCGGAAAATTTATTTAAACAAAGTCAATCGGTTACTGAAACTAAAAATGAACAAAATAATTTAGGTAGTACTTTATTAAGTTGGGGTGTTGGATTACTAGGATTATATTCTACATTAAAAGGGTATATTGATCCTGAAACTACAGGAACTATAATGGCAGCCTTCGCTACGGGTGGAATAAAAGACGGAGGCGGTGGTGGTGGAGGACCAGTTTCTGGATGTATATATGAAATTGGTGATGAATTTATAGTATTTGATACTAGTAGTCCTACTGATTATTATAAATACATAATAAACATTAACGATCCAAATAATCCAGATACACTATGTAGTTCATGGTATAATAGTGATTGGACACTTGCGGGTGGCGGTGGAACAAACATATATGAAAAAGGTTGTTGTACTGCAACTAGAGTAGTTCATAACCCTAATACAAATAGTGGTTCTTCACAAGTTGATCCAGATAAAGATCCTGTTACGACACCTTCTGGTGGTAGTTCTAATAATGCACCACCATTACCTGAAGTTGATCCTGAAAAAGACCCAGTTACCACACCTTCTGGTGGTGGTTCTAATAATACTACACCTATTTGTGATTTCCCAAACCCATCTCTATTCCAACAAACAACAAATGGTGCAATTATATATAACGGAGCAAATATACCTGAAGAATGTTGTACTCAAAATGTAATTTCAATACCAGGACAATACGTATTTAATAGTGTAACTAATGAATGTGTGTTATCGGATGTGGTAGTAGATGATGGAACTGTTGACCCTATAAATTGTTGTGATTTAGTAAATGTAACTGAATTACAAAATCTTTTAGAAACATTACAATCTTCAATACCTACTATAGAACAAAAAACTATTGAATGTTATGATGTATGGTATAATGGTTTGTATAATAACTACGTAGAATTTGAAGAGGTAAATAATACCTACTATGATAGTTATTTAGATGATTTAAAAGTCAATTTTAAAATATTTGTTAATAATACAAATGAAGACACTCAAACTAATATAGACACAGGGTTAAGTTATTTACCATATACCGAAAGTGTAAACCCAATATGGGAATGGGACCCAACTAGTGGTTATACAGGTGTTATATTAGAAGGTACCGAACAGGAGATTGCAACAATAGAAGATGGTATTTTTAATCATCTATCTCAATTAAACATATCGTATAATTCTGAAATGTTCGAACCAGCTTGGCAAACATTTAACTTCACAATACCTGAATGTGTTTGTGATGATTTAAGAAGACTATACCCTAACAAAGAATTTTTCTTCTCAATAGAATTAGAAAATATTGAGTGTCAATTATGTTTATTAGTTGATAATATTCAAGTTAATGTTACAGATTGTCAAACACAAAGATTTTTATCTATAAATGATTGTATGGTACCACAATTAAGTTGTGTTATTGATAATAAAAAATCTTGGGTTTATTATGACGATGGTGTAATAACAGAAACAATTTACCCTAATGGTGAATGTAATACAGGGTCAACAAGTAATTACGATATTGTTAAGTTAGGTAAAGAACAAGAAAGACTTTGGTTAGATTTAGAATATAGATATACTGATTATAACATTAATCATTCAGATTTAATACTTAATGTAAAAAATACTTCATTTAGTATTGACCCCGCGAAAGCAATAGAATGTGATGTATTTAATTATTGGAAAAATATTGATTGTGATAATTGCCCTACTAATTGTCAAACCGATAATTATATATTCGAATCTTCAGAAGATTATTTATTTATGGGTGCTGAAGACTTTATATTTCAAGATCAGTCATCACTATTACAAATTAATTTTAGTGGTGATGTTTCATATACATCATCAACATTAGATAGTTATGTTCTAAGTTTAGACGGTGAACCTACAACTGGTTTAACATTTAGTTGTGAAACGTATACAGATTTACTACAGACACAAGTTATTGAATTAAAAAATGAATATTATACATTAACTTCAGACTATAACGCATCATTAGATGCTAATTACTACCAATTATTAGAAAAAGGACAAACACTATCTAATTTCTTCATACAAAAAAATAATTGTGGATCTGATACATTGGTTATTAATAATAACAATTCACTAAATAATTTATTTGGGTTAATTGTAGAAAAAAGTGATGGGACAATAGGGTTCTTTGAGTCTTACTTATATACAGGAACTTCGGTATATAGTGGTGGTACTTTAGAGGAAGTTATTAGTGGTGTTACTGCACAAACATTTAATCAAACAGACAGTATTACATCCGAATGTTGTAAATCACTAAATACTCTATTAAATGGTGAGGGTGTCGAAGGTTTAGGTTTAGGTAAAAATTATCAATGGGACAATGACTTAGAAATATGTCATTGGAGGGTTATTGACGATTGTGCAAATTGTAAAGGAGACTGTGAATATTGTGGTAGTAAAAAAGAGTGTGTAAATGGTTTTGAAACGGGAGATACGTACAGTGTTTGTGTTAACCCATTAGATTACTTAGACATACAACCATCAGAAATTAACATTAAAGCAGTATTCGATCAGTTAGTTCAAACTAATCTAATAGACGTTAAGAGTAGACAAACAATTAGTGATTATCCTTTATTAAGATTATTCTATGAATTATACTTAAATGCTAGTAATTGTGGCGAAGATTTATCTGGTAAGTTTACATATAATAGTATGTTTGAATTTATGGATAAGATTGGTGATTATTGGTTAGATTTAATTGAACAAGTTGTACCAGCAACCACTATATGGGAAGGATGTGATAATTCGGGTAAAATATATAGAAATACAATTTTTGATAATAATAAATTTAATTATAAAAAATATAGTTTAAATTTCATTTCTACTGAAGAATGTTCTTTAAGTGGTCAAACAGATTTTAGTATAGGTTCTGAGAATACATATAGTGTGGTAGAAGAGAAACCTATTTACCCAAATAATCCACAAATTAATGATAAGAAAACTGAAATTTTAAATAAAGAAATAGAAATTGCTTTACTTAATAAAAATATAACAAAAGAAAATAGTGTTTTATGTTCTATAAAATTACAAGACTTAAGTACACCTAATTTACAAATTTCTATAGACAAAAAAGAAAATTTCATAAGTCTACTAAATACTGATTTAGAAGTTTTGAGTCAAGAATTGATAGAGTTAAAAAATGAATTAGAAAATTTAGAGGATGAGTATATTAAACAACAAAAAAATTATACTATGAACTTTATGAGTTGTAGTGGTATTACACAAAATTTAATTGACGCACAAAATAACTTATTATCTGGGTTTACAAAGGGTACTACCGCATATGAAACTCAAAGAAACTTTATCGCAGGACTTAGAGATAAGTATACTAAATGTGTTAGAAAAGCAAATACATTAGTTAGTGATTATAATACAATATTTATAACACAAATATACGATAGTAACGAATATGAAGGGAATGTAACAATTAATAGTGGGGACCCTGATTGGGAAGTTGGTGGACCTTTTTATAATAAAGAACTAATACATAATTGTAATGAATAAAAAATTACAGATATTTATAATAAAATAGAATACATATGTCAAAACAAAAATTAACAGATAGAGATTTAGCTAGTAGTGTAGGTAATAATGATTTAATACACATTGTGAAAACTGGTGATACCTCACAAAGTCCTGAAGGTTCATCTTTCAAAACAACAATTGGTGAAGTATTAAGTGGTGTTAGTGGTGGTACAGACACTTTTGTAACTGGAGGTACTTACACATCTGGTACTGCATTATTTACGAATAATACTGGAGGTACCTTCAATGTGACAGGATTTTCCTCTGATAACATTTATAATATAGATGGTACATTAACAACGGGTAGAACCGTTAATGTTAGTGGTTATTCTTTGACTATTTCAGGTGAGTCAGATAACGTACTAACCATTGTTGGTTCGGGTGATACAGAACCCTTATTTACGGTACAAGGTTCTAGTGGTGAATTATTTAGTATTACAGATAGTTTAGTAGGTGAATTATTTACTGTTAATGATAGTTCGGGAATGCCAATATTAAGTGCATTTGACGATTATACAGTACTTATGGGTAATGTGAATCTAGTACCATCACTTAACACTACAGTCAAATTAAATCCAGGAACTGGATTGTCTACAGTATATTCTTTACCTATGAGTGCGTATACGGGAGCGTTCTTTGATTATACGGTTACAAATACTGGTGGTGCGAGAGCGGGTAACATTATGTCTATATTTAGTGGGAATACAGTAAACTTTACGGATGTTCCTACAAATGAGATACCTTCACTAAATGCGACAACAGGTATAACATTCAGTATGTCTGCAGATAGTACTAATGCGTTATTACAAGTATCTGCCGCAACTACTGGGTGGGAAGTAAGAACAATTGTTAGAAGTATATAAATTATGAGTTTTAATTATTCACCAAAGATAATAACAGATGGTTTAGTATTTTATACTGATCCATTTAATTTTAAATCTAGAGATAGGTCTGAAGGTTTAAGTGGTGGTACTATTTTAGATTTAACAAGTTCTTCTTATGGTTTTGAAGGTACTTTTACAAATGAACCTGATATTTCTAATGATTATAAGTATATAAATTTTGATGGGTCAGATGATTTTATTTTATTCCCATATTCTTCTGCAGAATCGTTTCAAGCACCAATGCCATTTTATAGATACAAACCAAAAACTTTTACATTTTCAGCTTGGGTTAAATCAGGAACAACAGGTGGTGGTGGTATTATGTTTTTTGGTGGTGGTAATGATTTTTTTCTAAAGATTCCAGCTTTAACTGCAACAACATATACACCAGGAACTTATACCGATGTAATTGGTGAAAATTGGAGTGGTACGACTACAGGTCAAACATCTTTAAATTTACCTTCTTTTGAGGTTACTATAGATTCGGGTGGTACAATAACAAAAGCGGTTGCAGAAACTATTGGTCCTATTGGTGGTGGTTCAGTACCAGATAATGAACTAGTCATAGTTAAATTATCGGGTAATACTATTGGTGGTTCTACACCTGCAGATGATGCATACCTATTTTGGAGAAGTGGTACATCTAGTCAAATGAGATGGGGTTTTGGGGTAGGAAATAATTATGGAATGACAATTGGTGATAGTATTGATAGAGGAACTTTTACTACAGATAGAGTAAGTAACGAACCAAAAGAATGGAATTTAATTACTATCACAGATGTGGGTGAATTGGTTACTAATAATTTAAGTTGTTATGTTAATGGTGAATTAGTTAATCAAGATACATCAACATTCCTAAATGGTTCACAAATGAATCCTGGAACTATGAACGCGGGACAAATAAATATTGGTAAGGGTGCGGCTTCTAGTTTCGGAACATTCTTAAATGGTTCTTTAGGTCCTTGTATGATGTATGACAGAGCGTTATCACAAAATGAGATATTAAGAAATTACGAAGCATTAAAAAATAGATTTGAGATATGAGTGGAACAGTAGGACCAAGGTAGTGGAGGGACATCTGATGGAATGGATGAAAATAACAGAGTATTAGATACTCCTTAATAATATAAAAATAAAAAATAATAAATTATGTCAC
>JAAHTH010003208.1_pt1 | contig 11480 bp, 7 predicted proteins | sample 6116091 | NCBI WGS metagenome assembly JAAHTH01 (sample SAMN13939990, study PRJNA603662) | sponge metagenome | isolation source: marine sponge | host: Mycale hentscheli | place: New Zealand | collected 2006
GAGTCTTTTTTATTGTCATCTAGTATTATAGGCCTTGTCGCGCAGCGCTTGGTTCGAACACTATGTGCTGACTGTAAAATATCACACGTATTGCGTGATGATGAACGGGAGCTCATGGGATTCACGTTAAATCACTCAGATAATATTTCTATTTTTGAGCCTGTCGGTTGCAAGGCTTGCAATCAAATTGGTTATCGTGGCCGAACAGGGATTTATGAATTGATCCCGGTTGATGAAACGTTACGTGGTTTTATTCATCGAAACGAGAGTATTCAAACGATAGAAGCCTATTTACGTCCAAGCGTTCCAAGCATTCGAGAAGATGGCTTTAAACGTGTTTTAGCAGGAGACACGTCACTTGCTGAGATTTTAAGAGTGACGGCATAACTGCTTAAAAAATACCAGGATGTTGAAATTTAGGCTTTTTAATATATACTCGGTGCCTCTTTTTCTGATTTAAATATAAAAATAATGTTCTTTCACTATCTCAGTAAAAATAAGCAAAAAACAAAAAGAGCTCAGCAATATATTAAGGCTTTGCTTTTGTTGTTTGATAAATTACATACAGTGTATAAATATAATAAAAAACCAGACAAATTAATCAAAGAACTTAAAGCATTTGATGCAGCGAACCAAGATTTGCAGTTGGTGCCTTTAGGGGTTTATATTTCTGAACATGCAAGAACGATTAACCAAGCGCAACTGGCATTTTTAGATTATCTAATACAATTAGATGATTATTTTAGAGCGCAGATAGTAGCCGATACTGGTGAGGTTGCTACAGAAAGCTGCTCTTATAATAATATTGAATTGTTTACATGGTTTGTTGATAAATATAAACGAGGATTTTATCCTAGTATCGCAGTGAATCTAGCTGCACATAAGAATGCTTTTGAAATGCTTGAGCATTTAATTACGGTTAGAAAACTCTCGCCCAATCCGCCTGATACTCAAAGTACGCCTTTATTACATGCTTTAGCAAATAAGAACCTTAAAATGGTTCGTTTTTTAATTAAACATGGTAGCCATGTCAGTACAGATATATTAGGTGCTGCGGCTTTTTCATGTGCAATTGAAAATCATGACATGCCTGTATTGCTTTGTTTAATGAAACAATTAAAAGAAAATCAGTTATTGCTGAGTGATATTACTAGAGAAGGTTTAAATGTAATACAAATCGCAGCATATCATAAATTTTTTGATGCAATACCGTTTTTCCTCAGTGAGTTTAATCGAACGGATTGTTTTCCTAAATTAGTCTTCAATCCTACGCACTTATTGTTGATGCATCATCAAGTTAAAATGGCAAAAGAGATGCATGATCAATATCCAATGATTGGTCTTAATATTAAAAATCCTACGACGGGAGCGACTGCTCTTCAAACTTGTGCGGTGGATACAAATCTGACTAAATATGCAATATATATGATTGAAAATAAAATTTGCGATCCAAATGATGTAGATTTATTCGGTTATAATGTTTTATTTGTATCGGTCATGGCTAAAAATTACAAACTCTCGAACTATCTTATCAACGAATATAAACAAATGAACTTGAAGTCGCTAGATATGTATGAAAAACATATCGGGCATCACTTAGCGCGCGATCCTAAACAATTAAAATGGATTCATGCCGTGTTACCTGAGCTTGATGTGCTTCATGAAGACGTCAATGAATGTACAATGCTAGATTTTGTTTTATATCAGGGCTTGTCACATTATTCAGTTGTTTACGCTGTTTTAATGCAGGCCTATCATGCGAAGCAGGATTTAAGTGCTTTGTTTATGGATCAAGCGAAGCAGCGAGAAATGCTTCGTTTTTTTGATTATATTCTGGATGCTGAGAATATAGAGAAAATTACCGATGTCCCTTATTCAAGAGCATGGTTGATAGATTGCTGTTTTATGGCCATTGAAGCAAAACATGTCGATATGGCTAAATTATTATGGTCTAACTTATCTTTAGATGAGCAAACGAAATCGCTTGAAAGCGCAACAGCACCGCAATTACTATTTTTATATGGTCTGTTTGAAGCAGAGATTAGTACAACGATTATTGATGAACTGCTTGAAGAAGCCTTAAGCTCCGGTCATACCAAACAGCTTGTGACAGAAGCAGCAGCAGTTGAAATAAAAGACGTACTGTTAGATGAAATGGTTTCAGAGGTGGCCACTGATGAGCTTAAAGCACAGACGGAAGCAGTGGCAGCTGAAGTACAAGAGGTACTTTTAGAAGAAATCATTTCAGAAGTGGCCACTGATGAACTTAAAGCACAGACTGAAGTAGTAGCAGCTGAAATACAAGACGTACTTTTAGAAGAGATCATTTCAGAGGTAGCCACGGATGAACTTAAAGCACAGACGGAAGCAGTGGCAGCTGAAATACAAGACGTACTGTTAGATGAAATGATTTTAGAGGTGGCCACTGAAGCGCTTAAAGCACAGGCGGAAGCAAAAGCCGTGAAAGTACTTTATACACTTCAGCCTGTTTTATCATTACCAGAAGCTTTTAAACATCCGAAGTTAAAAACCTTGATTGGTAGGTTCCAAGGCTTACTGTCCCATGAGTCTTTGCTCGCTTTATGCGCTTATTTATATGGTAGTGGTATTTATAATGACAGAGCAAATGACTTGGATATTGTACTGCCAGGAATAAATAACCCAGCAGGAAAGAGCTTGCTTAAAACGCTGACGGATTTATTGCAAGAGCAGGGTGCAATAATCAGTGTTATTGGTCCTGATGGTGAATTTGGTTATAAAAAAAATGATCCATTCAGGCATGTTATTCCCATTTTATGGGATGGCATTAAAATAGATTTAGTGGTCTGCGAAGGTACTCTATTAGAACATATGAGCGGGTTAGATTTTACAATGAGTGCGAATTGTTATGATTTACGAAACCATTCGTACTTGCCTTCTGACGTTGAATATAATATGCGTTTTCAAATGGATTTGGTCAACCGAGTGATTGATACAATTTATGAGCCCATGGATAGCTTTATGTTGGATCCTACCCGTATTTTAAGGGCTTTTTATATTTTATCTAATTGCTGCTACTCCAGTTTATCAGTGGGGTGTTATCAGGCAATCGTAGGATTGTTTAAAGATCAGAAAAATCCTTTTCTTCAGCCTAATTACTATATGCCACCAGCAAGAATTCATCTGCAATTAGATAGGATTTTATTTTCGGCCAATAAATTACATACGATTTATTGGTTAACTCGTTATGATGTTTTTCAAGCTTTAATCAGTTATCTAGAAAAAACGTCGCCAACACGACCGGAAAACAATAATTATATTGAGAGTTTACTGCAGGCGCAGGGGGAGAGTTTTCAGGCTTTCTCACCACCACCATCACCACAGTTTCAGCCAGTCCCTGGATATACGAACACCAGTGCAAGTAACGTGCTGTTTTTTCATCAAGAACCAGCTCAGGAGCAAGCTGCTGACTCAGCAGCACCAAGGCCGCAGTCGATTAAATAATTTTTTAAAATCAAGGTAAACGAACATGTTTTTGCCTTGTTATAATTTAATACCTTGTTTTACAATGTAGTATAATTAAAAAAATGAGTATACTTTGATCAAGAGATTTATTTGATCAAAAATAGTGCTTATCACATGGTTTGTAACTCCCCACGTCATCCCGAGCGCAGCGAGGGATCTCCTGAATGTGGCACAATTTAAATAATACAAAATCGGGTGAATTTCGCGCTATGAGAGGCGCTGAACAATTTGCTCGTATCCGGGGTTTCATCAGCACAACCCGAAAACAAAACCTTAATATTTTAAATGCCATTCAATCCATTTTTTCTGATAATATACTTATCCCTGCAGGATGTTGACAGGGTCAAAATAGTCCACCATAACAAGGAAGCGCTCATGCATACCGAATCTTATATTTATCTCTTAACCAATAAACACAAAAATGTTTTATATACAGGGGTCACCACTCATTTAATACGCCGTATTTATGAGCATAAAAGCAAACTGGTACAAGGGTTTACTCAAAAATATAATGTGGAATATCTGGTATATTATGAGGCATGTGAAAGCATTATTATTGCTATTGAAAGAGAAAAACAAATTAAAGCTTAGTCACGAAAAAAGAAAGATGCTATTGATTAATAGCTTGAATCCGGAATGGAAGGATTTATATACTTCATTATGTTAATTATTGTGCGACATTCGGGAGATCCCTCGCTGCGCTCGGGATGATGTGGGGAGTTACCATGATTTTAGCAGTTTAGGATCCTTCAGAACCTGAACCCATTGATTATTGATTATAGTTACTGCTCACTCAAATTTAGATCTAAACTTGAGTGAGCAGTGGAGGGAGGGTGTTTAATTTTCGTCATCATCCCAGCTTAATGTACCGCCTGCTTGATATTCAATCACACGGGTTTCAAAAAAGTTCTTCTCTTTTTTCAAATCAAGCATTTCACTCATCCATGGGAATGGATTTTCAGCTCCTGGATACAAATCAGCAAGGCCAATTTGGTTCAGACGTCTGTTAGCAATAAAATGCAAGTACTCTTCGAACATTTCAGCATTCATGCCTAAAATACCACGTGGCATGGTGTCTTTGGCATATTGATATTCCATTTCAACGCCTTCTTTGACGAGCTGAATCATTTCTTGTTTGAAGCTCTCAGTCCAAAGCTCAGGGTTTTCAATTTTGATTTGGTTAATCACATCAATTCCAAAGTTCATGTGCATAGACTCATCACGTAAAATATATTGAAATTGCTCTGATGTTCCCACCATTTTGTTGCGTCGACCCATCGATAGAATTTGGGTAAATCCAACATAAAAGAAGATACCTTCAAATATGACGTAAAAGGCAATCAAATCACGCAGCAAACGTTGATTGGCTTCGGGTGTGCCTGTTAAGAAAGTTGGATCGCCTAAACTTTGGGTAAACGGTAGGGCCCAAGCTGCTTTTTTAGAAACAGATGGAATTTCGCGATACATATTAAAGACAGCAGCTTCGTCCAAACCTAAGCTTTCAATAATATATTGATATGCATGAGTATGCAGGGCTTCTTCGAATGCTTGGCGTAATAAATACTGACGGCATTCTGGATTTGTAATATGACGATAAACAGCAAGAACTAAGTTGTTTGCTACCAAGGAATCAGCTGTCGAGAAGAAGCCAAGGTTTCGTAAAATAATTAAACGCTCATCTTCAGTGAGGCCGTCAGGACTATTCCAAAGGGCCAAGTCAGCACTCATGCTGATTTCATTGGGCATCCAGTGATTAGCACAAGCGGTTAAATATTTATCCCAAGCCCATTTATATTTAAATGGGACGAGTTGATTTAAGTCAGCTCGGCAATTCATAATTTTTTTATCGTCTACTTGTACGCGGGCAGCACCCATTTCTGGTGCTTCTAAGCCTGTTGCACCTACGGCTGTTGTTTTTTCTTCTGATTTATCTAATACAGTGCTCATGCTTTTCTCCTAAAAATTAAGATAAAATTATTGACAGGCTTCACAGTCAGGGTCGAGAATTGAGCAGGCCTGAGGGGCCGAATCTTCGACTTTTACTGCATTGAGTGCGCCATCCGTGAGCGTTGATTTTTCAGCGTTACTCGCGCCTAAACTGCGCAAATAATATGTTGTTTTTAAGCCAGACACCCAAGCATTACGATAGAGCTCATCAAGTTTCTTACCCGAAGGCTGGGCCATGTAAATATTAAGTGACTGTGCTTGGTCGAGCCATTTTTGTCGGCGTGATGCGGCTTCAACCAACCACTTAGGGTCTATTTCAAAGGCAGTGGCATAACGTGCTTTTATTTCAGCAGGGATGCGATTAATACTTTGAATACTACCATCGAAATATTTTAAATCATTGACCATGACTTCATCCCATAAATTAAGCGCTTTTAATTCGGCAATTAAATATGGGTTCACAACGGTAAACTCACCAGACAAATTAGATTTCACAAATAAATTTTGATAGGTTGGTTCGATGGATTGCGACACACCACAAATATTGGAAATCGTTGCTGTGGGTGCAATGGCCATTAGATTTGAGTTTCGCATGCCTTGTGTTCGTACTTTAATACGAAGCGCTTCCCAATCTAAAGTTGCATCTTGATTTTGTGTTAATAAATCATTGCCGCGAGCTTTTTGAACTAATTTAATCGAATCAATAGGCAAAATCCCTTGGCTCCAGAGCGAGCCTTCATAGGTCGCATAGTGGCCACGTTCTTTGGCTAAATCTGAAGAGGCTTCAATGGTATAATAACTAATTAATTCCATCGAAGTATCTGCAAACTTCACAGCTTCTTCTGACGCATAATCAATACCCTGCAAATATAAAGCATCTTGAAAGCCCATTAAACCAAGGCCCACGGGACGATGTTTTAAATTTGAGTTGCGTGCTTGAGGCACTGAGTAGTAATTAATATCAATTACATTATCCAGCATGCGTACAGCTGTTTGAATGGTTTTTTTAAGTTTTTTCTTATCTAATTTTCCATTGATAATATGCTGAGGTAGATTAATACTCCCTAAATTACAGACTGCAATTTCATCCTGAGATGTATTGAGTGTAATTTCAGTGCATAAATTAGAGCTATGGATAACCCCTGTGTGTTGTTGAGGTGAGCGGAGGTTACAAGTATCTTTGAAGGTTAGCCAAGGATGTCCTGTTTCAAAAAGCATCGAGAGCATTTTTCGCCAGAGCTTAATGGCTGGTAATGTTTTTGCATTTTGAAGTTGACCAAGGTTCGCTGCTTTTTCATATTTCAGGTAAAGCGCCTCGAATGTTTTACCATAAGCATCATGTAAATCAGGCACTTCATCCGGTGAAAACAGGGTCCAGTCTGCTTTTTCGTGCACGCGTTTCATGAATAAATCAGGAATCCAGAGTGCAGTGTTCATATCATGTGTACGGCGTCTATCATCCCCTGTGTTTTTACGAAGCTCAAGAAACTCTTCAACGTCTTTATGCCAGCATTCTAGATAGGCACACACTGCACCTTTTCGTTTTCCGCCTTGATTAACCGCTACAGCGGTTGCATCAGCAACGTTTAAAAAGGGAACAACACCTTGTGAACGGCCGTTTGTGCCTTTAATATGTGCGCCCATGGCTCGAACAGAAGTCCAGTCGTTACCCAACCCACCTGCAAACTTAGACAGTAGTGCATTGTCTCGCATTGCACCATAAATACCATCTAGATTATCAGGTACTGTGGTGAGATAGCAGCTAGAAAGCTGAGGCCTTGTTGTACCCGCATTAAACAGCGTTGGGGTAGAAGACATATAGTCAAACGATGAGAGCTGTAAATAAAACTCAATGGCTTTGTCATTACGAATGGCAGGCTTTTCTTTTAAAGCGAGTCCCATTGCAACGCGCATGAAAAAACCTTGTGGTAGTTCATAGCGTGTGTCATTTTCGTGAATAAAGTAGCGATCATATAGCGTTTGTAAGCCTAAATAAGTAAATTGCATGTCTCGTTTAGGCAGCAATGCTTTGCCTAATTGATCTAAATCAAACTCAGCAAGACTTTGGTCAATAATATCTTGATGAATGCCTTGTGTGAGATATTTTTTAAAATAAGCCGGGTACAAACCTGCCATTTCATCACACGTTGTTTCTTGTTGCATGCCAAGTTTGCTGAGAGCCTCTGTACGCAAGCTATTCAGCAATAAACGTGCACTGACATAGGTATAATTAGGTTCTTTTTCGACTAAGGCACGAGCTGCCATAATCAGCGCTTTATGGACATCTTCAAGATGGGCTTGATGATATAAATTACGTAAAGCATCTTTGAGAATCGGTTCCGCTGAAACATCATCAAGATCTTGACACGCTTCTTTTACTAACGTTTTGAGGCGTTTTAAATTGAGGGGTTTTAATTCGCCATCTGGCATTGTAATCATTGGTGGTGTTGGGCCTTTCACCGGCTCTGATTGAATGCTTGCTTCACGTGCTTTTCGACGTTCTTCGCGATATAACACATAGGCGCGAGCTACTTTATAATCACCACTACGCATCAGTGCCAGTTCAACTTGATCCTGAATATCTTCAATATGAATTGTGCCGCCGTTTGGCAGGCGTCGGTTAAATGCGTTTGTAATTTGTTGTGTTAGTTGTTCTAAATTATGATGAATCCTATCAGAGCTTGCAGCACTGCCGCCTTCAACAGCAATAAACGCTTTGCTTAAGGCAACCTGGATTTTTGTTGCATCATACGGCGCGACTTTACCATTTCGCTTGATGGTTTTAAGGGTGCCAGGGGCATGTACTGTGAACTCGACAGAGCTTTCTAATAATTCATCTGTAGGTTCAAGTAATTGGGCCATAGTTCTAGTTCCTCCTAAGGAGCATTAAAATATATTAAAAAAATTAGGGTGTAGATGTCAGTAAAACACAAGATGTAGTGTTTTAATCACTGATAATCACAATATAATGTGTTTCGTTAGAAATAACAAGAGAATAACTCTGGGTATAATCGGGGTATATGCTGTGGATAACTTGTGTATTGATCATTGCTTGCTTTAGACAAATCAGGTTCTTTACTTTTATTTAACAATCGATTAGCCTAAAAAATTTTTTTAATTTTTTTAGGAAAATAATGCCTTCTAATTTATCCAAATTTTTTCATGATTTATCTGCGCCTCAATCGATGAATGATGCTAAACAAAATATTGCATTTGCGAGTTTAACGGGTGTTATCGGGGTTGCGGGTTTGTTATCGAATGCGGTTGCCTTAAGGCATTTATCTTTAGCATCGATGAAGCAATTAACCAAAAGCAACGCGATGGGATCAGATCTTTATTTTTACTTTGCAGTATCATGCACAAATCTTACCAGTGTATTGTCTGGAAAGGTTTTAGTTGAGAGTGCAAGCATGCTATCTACAAATTTTGAGATGATGAACCAGATGAATAAAAGCGCTAATAAAAGTACGATTCAAGATGAAAACAGCGCTCTAATATCTAATGTTTCAGAAGAAGATGAGCACATGATTTTTTGTTTCACGCCTTAAGCTGTTGATTTAACTGCGAGGCTTCACAATCACAGCATCACTGACACCTAAAGCGCCGAGTGTATTTAAATGCAAATCGCCAACGTTTGCATAGATTTGTGTTGAGCTACCGCCATCAAGATTTAAAGCGTCTTCACAGTCAAGTGGAAACGCTTTCATACGCTTTGCAAGAGCGGTAGTGCTCATGGCTGCATGCTCGGTAATCAATAAAATAACTTTGTTTTTTTTGGTGATACCGAGCGCTGTTCGTTCTGCAATAGCGGGTTTTAATTTCGGAATTTTTCCGCCAATTAATAAGCGGGGTCCGCTTTGTATGGCAAAATCAACCGAACGGCTTTGCGTTTGATATTGTGAGGCTCGGGTGACGTAAGGCTTATTCCGGACAGTATAAAATACGCTCCACCAGCTAATTGGTTTCAGCGGGGTATAATGATGGCCGTGACCCACACGTAGGCCAAGAGAGCGATATTTTTCATCAAAAAATCCGCCATTAATTGCTATTAAGGCATTGCTATGTTTTGCCATTTCTTCAACAGACGCATGTGGCCTTGATAAGTCACTGGCCGTGACTAAATCTAATTTTTGTTCTTTTAGGTCAATTCGAAAAGCATGGATATGTGCCCAGGGCGTGATGGGGTTGGGTGATAAATCACGATATTCAATACCGGGGGCTAGTTCTTTCCATGGGCTTGCATGGACTGCATTGGTAAATATCAGCAACAAAGAGCCTAAAAAAATAATTTTAGAGCGAAAGTGTCGTGGTTTTTTAGTTTGCCTTGGCATGGTTATCTTGTATCCTTATGTGCAGGCAATGAACCCATTTATTTAATTTATTTAAATAAATTATTATAAACTTAATTAGGACTATCATGCGAAATTTGTCCCAACAGATCAACCGAAAAAAAGCATTAGAGCAATTAATGGCCGATGTATTAAAACTCACGCGTGCCAAAGGTGCAACAGATGCTGCTGTTTCTGTGAATCATGATCAAGGATTTAGTGTTGATGCGCGTATGGGGCATGTTGAAACAGTTGCTTTCAGCGAAGAGAAAGGGGTTGCTGTTACAGTTTATATTAATCAACAAAAAGGAAGTGCCACCAGCAGTGATACCAGTCCTACTGCATTAGATGCGATGGTTTCTGCGGCATGTGAAATTGCGAAGGTGAGCGCACAAGATCCATGCTTTGGGTTGGCTGACGCTGATTTAATTCAAAAAAATTATCCAGATTTAGACTTATTACATCCTTGGTCGATTACGCCTGAAGCAGCAGGAGAGCTTGCGGTGGCTTGTGAGGCCAAAGCATTAGGCTTAGATAAACGCATTCATAATTCAGATGGCGCAAGTGTTGCAAGCTATACTTTTTGTCATGGTTATGCGAATACGAATGATTTTACCGGCGTGGTTGAAGGCAGTCGTCATAGTTTAAGTTGTTCTTTACTGGCAGAGACTGATGGCAACATGCAACGTGATTATGCATATACCACAGCAAGAAACGCAAATAACCTAACAAATAGCGATGATTTAGCTGCTTTAGCGGCTAAAAGAACGCTTGAGCGTTTATCGCCGCGGCAAATAGAAACACAAAAAACACCTGTTATTTTTTCATCTCGTGTTTCAAGTAGTTTGATAAGCGCTTTTGTTCAGGCGGTGAGTGGTTCGAGTTTATATCGTAAGCAATCGTTTTTATTAGATAGCGTAGGACAAGCTATTTTTCCTGAGTATATTAAAATATTTGAAGCACCGCATGTATTAGGCGGGCTTGGCAGCTCACCGTTTGATGGCGAAGGCATTATTACGCGGCCCAATGTACTGATTAAAGAGGGGGTATTACAGCAATATGTCTTAGGGAGCTATTCGGCAAGAAAAATGGGCTTACAAACTACAGCAAACAGTGGTGGCGTGCATAATTTAACGGTTAATCCAACCGCTGGTGATTTAGATGATTTACTTAAAAAAATGGATAAAGGTTTATTGATTACAGAGCTTATGGGGCAAGGGGTTAATGGTATTACGGGAGACTACTCTCGGGGTGCCTCAGGATTTTGGGTTGAGAATGGAGAAATTCAATATCCTGTTGATGGCGTGACTGTTGCGAGTAATCTTAAAGATATGTTTAAGCAGATTGTAGCGGTTGGCACGGATATAAACCCTTCAATTTCAACACGTTGTGGTTCTATTTTGGTTGAAGAGATGATGGTTGGGGGCATTTCAGCGTAATCAAAGTGATAATTTTTTGATGGATCGTTGTTTCATATAACCTAATGGATTTATAATCCCACACCAATGATATTTTGTTGATCACTTTTAGGGTTTAGATTATGACTAATGCAAATAATGAGCTTTTTATGGAGTGTAAAGGTAATCTTGAAGAAGCGTTACTTTTTAGTAGTGGTGCTGCTGCTTCAAAAGCATATAGTAGAAGTAACGCATTGACAAAGCTCCAAAAACCCAGATAATTCAAACAAAAAAAAGATAAGCC
>JAAHTH010002323.1_pt2 | contig 11475 bp, 14 predicted proteins | sample 6116091 | NCBI WGS metagenome assembly JAAHTH01 (sample SAMN13939990, study PRJNA603662) | sponge metagenome | isolation source: marine sponge | host: Mycale hentscheli | place: New Zealand | collected 2006
GGGCCCACCGCGGAGACGACCCGACGCAGTAATGTCGGGGCGTGTACGACGACGACGACGAAGGCTTCGAGTGCAAGTGGTGCGGTGATCGAGCACGCGGCTGGTTCTTCTGCTCGCAAGCATGTCGACTCGCGTGGCGTGACTCGGTGAATCGTCCCGAACGGTTCGGTGACCCGAAGCCGCTACGGCGTCGCAGCTAAACGATCCGAACGTCGCCGACGCTTCCCGACTCGACGTCGATCGTCACGGACCCGGATCGTCGAGCACCCGGTCCGGCAGTCTCAGCGTACTGAGGTGATCCCGCATCTTCGGACGGGAGCTGAACCCACGTTCTCGGTCCAAGCCACTCGTGACGGAACGAGTGAAAGTGGCCCGAGATCAACAGATCGGCGGCACCGATCGGGCGATGATTGCCTGCCTGCTTGTCGTGCCACGCCTGCGCTCTTCCCTGCCCACCGACTTGATGCCCGTGAAAGACGCCGAGGCGCAGATCATCGACTTCGACGCACACCGTGAGATCTTCACCCGGTATCGCCCACCGAACGTGTTCGTAGGCGTCGAGATCCATGCACGCCCATCTGCAGTCGTCGATGGCGGCGACGTCCACGTTGTCACCGACGATGTGGTCGCGCTTGCCCTGACGATTCTCTCCGTGGTTGCCGGGCACGGCGACGACTGTCACGCGCTCGACGAGCGTCGACGCTTTGTCGATGATCGCCATCGCAGCTTCACGCACCACAGCTCGTTGCTCTCGATCGGTCATCTCGACGCTGAAGAGCTGCTGCGCGCCGTAATGATTCGGGCTGCACGATTCGACGAGATCTCCGCCGAACACGACGACGATCTCGCCAGGTTTGCTCGACTGCTTCCACGAGCGCTCGAAGCGTGACGGCAGCTCACCGAGCGTGTCGAGAACGTGTTCGATCGTCCCCGCTTTACCGACCTGCCAGTCTGATGTCGCCCAGATCTGGCCCCCCAGACGGCTGTCAACCGCCGTGGAGCGCTTGCGGCGTCTTAGCGCGGTGACGAGAGCGTCGAGATCACGAGCGGCTCTGGGACGCTTGAGAGCTGTCAGACGGTAATACCAGCACCACTCGCCGGTGCCCGCTTTCTGCTGCCACTTCCGTACTTGCAACGATCCGGGCTTGATCGACCACTCTTCTGGGTCCAGGCGCATCTCAGCGAGAATCGACGCTTCGTCGGGGTCGATCGCTTCAGACGTTGAGAGCCCGGTGAACTCGGCGTGCCCGTTCTCGTGATCGACGATGTGACCGGGTTCCCAGCCGGGTGGCGGACGACTCGCACCGTTACGGTGCGCCGTGAGCCGAGTGAAGTCCTCAGCGGCGGACATGATCCCGCCATCGAATGACCGACGAGTAGCCCATCTCGATCCCGACAGCTTCGAGACTGCGCACGATCATCGCGGTGCTCGCCGTCTCGTCTCGGAACACTTCGTGAATCGCAGCGAGCAGGTCCGGGTCGGACTCTTCCAACTGCTGCATCGTCATCCGCCAGTTGAGTCGCCTAGTCGGATGGAGGTTCTGCTTGAACTCGTCTGCCTTCGACACGGTGCGCCTCCAGATGATCGTCGAGTCGTTCGGACACATGCTCGACCCGATCAAGGGTAATCGCCGATCGTTCGTCGACGCGGGAAAGCATCGCGAGCGACTTGCCGTGCTGTGCTTCGTTCTCGTGTCGAAACTGCCGGAACTGGAACGCTGCGGTCAGGCTGATACCTGCCAGCATGAACACGCCCGAGACGACCGCGACCCAGAGTTCCATCGGTCAGTCGAGCAGCGCGTTCCACGTGGCGGGACCGACGACCCCGTCGACTGTCAGATTCTCGTCTCGCTGGAACTGACGAACAGCGCGGTCGGTCATCTTGCCGAACGCACCGTCGATACCAGCTCCCGGCTTGCCGCGACGCGTGAGTCGGTGCCCGTCCTTGTCGAGCTGCGTCTGCAGAAACTCGACGACCGGGCCTCGGTCGCCTTTGCGGACGATCGAGTTGCGACACGCTTCGACGAACTTCGCGACCTCAGCGAGCACGTTGTCGGTGCCTGCGTGCGACGGCTCAGCAGATGCGTCGTACGGCAACCAGTCGAACGTCGACCCCTTGACGCTGCCCGGAGTGTGATGCCACCACTCGCCTCTCACGGGCGCATGCATTCCGTAGGAGCTTGCAATCTTCTTGACCTCTCCGGTCGTGATGCCTTTACCCGTGATCCGAAAGTCGACAGCGTACCCCCAGCCACCGAACGCAGGCTGCGCCATATGGTACGAGCCCTGGAACCCGTTGCGAAGCTTGCGATCTGGGTTCGCCGCAAGATTGAAGCCCCTCTTGCCCGACTTGTAGCCATCATAGAGGTACTTCTGCTGCGCGTAACTACGAACACCCGAGACAACAGCGACACGATTCGCGATGCGCGGATCTGCGAAGAACGCTTCGAGTCGTGCTATGAATCGAGGATGAAGCCCGTCGATCTTGACCCGGCTCGACGTGACCGGGATCTTCGTCACGCGTCCTCGTCCAAGTTCACCATCGACGGGTTCGCACCACCGATCGGGCCCTTGATCGCGGCGTAGCTCTTGACGATCGACAGCACACCGGCGACCGCGGACGCCTGAAGAGCGTCAGCGATACCGACGTCGAGCATCCCGGCCCCGTCGGTGCCGATCAGAGCGAGAAGCGTCTGGCAGAAAGCGGCGACCGCGCGCTCAGCGGAGTCCTTGAACAACGAAGAAGAGAACATGCCGCCAAGGCTACTCGGGCTCGTCGTCACGGTCGAGAGCGACGGAGATCATGTGCATCACGAAAGCGACGCAAGTGATGATCGCCGCGTAGCGAAAGGTGTCGCTGCCGGGTGGCAGCGTTGCGAGAATGTATGCGGACCCGGCCAGGGTCCATGACAGGATGAAGATCTCACGGACGTATCTCATCGGCGGTTCCTTCGGTTCGGGCCGGACGGTCCCGACGAAGCGGACGGTCCAGCGGTCGGGGCGGGTGGCGGTGTCGGACGCGGCATCGCAAGCGCTGCGGTCGACGCTGCGGTGACGGCGATGACTGTGCGGCGATCACCGTTGTCGATGGTTGAGTTGGAGGCCACATAGTCGTCGAGAGTCCCATCGAACATCTCGTCAGCGACGGCTTCCTCGAAGACTTGTTTCACTTCGGCGGGGGCCTCGTTGATCTGGTCACCGAGCGCACCGATCTGATCGAGATCGAGCTGCTCGAACGCTTCCGCTTCGACGACTTCCTCGAACGTCTCGACGAGCGCTTCGATCTCTTCGTCGTTGAGTTCTTCGTCGGGCTCGATGTTGATGATCGTCTCTAGGACTTCGGTGACGTCTGCGACGAACTCGACGTCGGCGTCGTCGACGATCTCAGCGAGCGCAACGACGACAGCTTCTTCGATCGGATCTGGTTCTGGCTCGGGTTCGACGACGAGCTCTGGGAGCGTCGTGGTCGTCGTCGTGGGCGCGAGGGTGGTGGTAGTCGTCGTTGTCGTTGTCGTCGTCGTAGGAGGGCTCGTAGACGTCGTGGGCGGGATCGTGGTCGTCGGCGGCAGCGTCGTGACGGGCGGTGGCGGGAGCGTCGACGTGCTAGTCGTCGGCGGCACGGTCGTTGTCGTCGTGGGCGGCAGCGTCGTGGTCGAAGTCGTTGTCGGCGGGAGCGTCGTAGTCGAAGTCGTCGTTGACGTCGTAGTTGTTGACGTCGTAGTCGTCGAGGTCGTCGACGATGTGGACGTGGACGTAGTAGGAGGCAGCGTCGTCGTCGTCGGCGCGAGGGTCGTCGTGCTTGTAGTGGTAGATGGCGGTGCCTCCGTAGTCGTCGTCGAAGTCGTCGTTGTTGGCGGAGCTTCGGTCGTTGTTGTCGTCGACGTGGTTGTGGGCGCGACGGTCGTCGTCGAAGTCGACGTCGTCGAGGTGGTGGTCGTCGTCGTTGTCGTCGTCGGTGGCGACCAGCCCTCTTCAGAGAACGTCACCGCCATCGACCCGGTCGGCACCGTGTAGTTGCCGCCAGACTCTCGCTGGAACGTCGTGAACCGCAGGACGTAGTCGCCCGCCTCCGGCGTCAGGTGCAGCTTCGACGAATAGCAGTCCCCCGTCTCATTGTGGTTGGAATCGTCGTCCGACGCCACGGTCGCGCCGGTGGCGTCAAACAGAATCAGCCACGGGTCGACCTGCGTGGCGAAGTCCAACGGGCAGTCCACGCCGGAGCTGGCAATAACGTGCAGCAGCGTCTCACCGTCGAGCGTCACGTTCCAGTCGACGAACGGGTCGTCGGCGGAGACCGACACCGTCCAGCCGTCGGCGGCTGCCGGATGAACCGGCCCGACGAGAGCGATCAGGTAGGAGGCTGCGAGTAGAGCTCTACTCGTCCGGTGGGTCCAGGTCCTCAGCCGCATCGTCGCCCGCCTCGGCGTTGGCGACTTGCGCACTCAGGATCGCGTTCTGCGACGTCAGCACGGCGATCTCAAACGGTTCAGGGAATCGGGTCTGCAAGATATGCAGCACTCGGTCGGTGATGTTTGTCTGGCTCATGCAGCCTCCAGCGTAGCAACCCGAGTCCGCAGGGACTTGATCTCTGCGACAGCGGCGGCGATGACGCACTCCCACTTCCAACCAACGCCCTTGAGCGTGCCGTCAACGTCTTCGACCTGAGCGAACTGGGCGGTGGTCGAGTTGGCTAGCACGTCGTCAGCGATGAAGCCGACCTGCACGTCAGCTTCACGCCACGCCTTGTTTTCGTCAGACTCGTCGCCTTCCTGAAGCCATCGCTCGTTGAACGTCACCGGCTGGAGTGCGTCAATCCAGGCCGACGCGTCCGATGCCGTGACGTTCGTGATGTTCTCCTTGACGTCAGCGCTTGAGGTGTAGTGGTAAAGCGTGCCGAAGCTGGTGTTGCGAACAACGTACTGGAAGCCGGTTAGCGTCGTAGTGGACAGCCCTGCGGTGTTGACGGTGCCGCCAGCGACGATGATGCCGGTGTTGTTGCCACCGCTGATCGCTACCTGATTAGTGGTGAAGCGATACATGCCTGAATCAGTGTCACTGTCGAACGAGAACGTCGGAGCAGATGCCGACCCGTTGTTGCCCTTGAAAGCGTCGAAGTTGTAAACGTCGCCGGAGTCGTCGCCACGGATGCCAAACGACCCGACCCGCACACGTTCGGTGCCGCCAGTCGAGATGCCTACCACGTCTGACGCTTGCCGGAAGAAGCCGGTGTTGGTGTCGGTACTAAACGCAAGCGACGGCGTGCTCGCTGACCCGCTATCAGAGCGAACGCCACCGTTCCACAAGTAACCGCCGGTGTTGTTGTTGCCCGACCAGTAGATCGTCCCGCTTCCAACACGGTAGAAGCCGGTGTCGCTGTCGTCCTTGAACGCAAATGAGGGCGAGCTTGCCGAACCGTCTACGGCACGAACGCCTGTGCTGAGCAGGTATCCGCCGAGTGTCCCGTTTCCGCTCCACTCGACACGTCCGTTGTTGCCGGTGATGTAGAAGCCCGTGTTGGAGTCGTTGATAAACGTGTACGCAGGCGTTGCCGCTGACCCGTTCACAACACGAATGCCATCAGAAGAGAAACGAGCGATCTGTGCGCCGCCCGCAGCAACGCCTAGCTCGTCCGCTGCGTGCGGGTAGAGTCCGGTATCGCTGTCACTTGCGAACGTGTAAGAGGGATCAGACGCCGAACCGCTGCCGACTTGTATCTCGTTGCCGGTAATCACGATGCCCGACGGGTCAATCGTCAGCGCTTCGTTCGTGATGCCGGTGCCGTAGCTGTTGGTCGTGCCGAATACCAGTTTCGATCCTCCACCCGTGAACTGAGCACCCATGCGAACATGCGGTGCGGTCTGATCGTCCTGATACGAAGCCTCGACCAACGACACATAGTTGTCGGCGGTGTAGTTCGACTGGTCGACCCGCAACCCTTCACCGTCGATCGTGCCCGTGAACGTCGAGCCGAGCTTGTTCGTCGTAACGATGTTGATCGGCGTTTCAGGTGACGTCGTGCCGATACCGACATTGCCAGTCGAGCCAACTGCCAGTCGAGCCGTGCCACCCGTGGCGAGGCTCACAGCGTCAGCTCCGGTTCGGAACATGCCGGTGTCGGTGTCGCCGTTGAACGTGTAGCTCGGCGCTCCTGCGGTGCCGCCAGCGTTCGTGATCTTCGTGCCGGGGTCGAACGTGTTCAACTGCGCCGCGGTCAGGATCTGTCCAGATGTGAAGGCCATTAGCCGAGCCTGTTCGTGTTGAGGATTCCGAACTCACCGGAATCGAGGATGAAGAAGATGGTCTGGTCTCCGTCTTCGAGCGAGACTGTCATTGTCGCACCGTCTGGCGTGATGTTCCATCGGATGCCAGCGATCACGCCCGCGATCACGATCGTCGCTGAAGCACCTGCTGGCTGGAACTGAATCGAGCAACCGTCGCCGACCGAATACTTGACGAGCTCGTAGCCGTCGTTGTCACCCGTGACGATCGGCGGCATCTCAATACCGCGGGTGGCGAGCGGCGGGACGAGACCGACGCCGTACTGATTCAGAAAGGCGTTGGCGAGGTCGAGCGTGGCGGCGTCGTTGACGGCGAGGAGTTCGGTGCGAGACAGAGACCGAGCACCGAAGGCGTTCAGATTGGCGGCAGACACCGACGCCTTCTGAACAGAGCCTCCGGTCCTTGTGAACTCGACCTGCGAGTAGGACGCGGTCGCACCCGAGGCGAAGTCGATGCGCTGGAACTCGTGCGGTTCATCACCGGATGGCGTGAGCGACGCGTCGAAGATGTTGAGCGGAAGCAGGCCAGTCACGCCGGTGACAGCGTCGGAGATCGACTGCTGCCCGCGGGTGCGGAACGTGAGCGCGTTGTAGACGTTCGTCCCGTCGACCGGCAGGCCGTGACGAACGAACACGTCTCCGCCGTCCGACTGCTCGATCGTCTGAATCAACTGACCCGCGGTGCCGGTGTAGTTCGTGACCCCCTGCATCGACTGGCCCGTGTCACCGGACGGGTTCAGGATCGTGGTCTGCGTGATCTGCGACGTGACGGCGTTCGCTGCTGCAAGCACGGCGGTGAGTCCTGCGGCTGCGGTTCCGGCTGAGATGTCGAGCCCGTTGCCGGAATCGGTCTCGGCGAACGACAACGTGCCGAGCATCGTGAGAGCATCCGAGACAGTCACGGTCATGACGGACTCGAAGCGGTTATCGAACGCCCACGACACGTCGGTGACGACGCCTGAGAACGCTGCTGGTGCGCCGTGAGTCCATGACGGGGCACCCGCGCCCGTGACGTTCGCTGTGAGCTTTACGGTCTTGCCGAGGAACTCAGCGTTGGTGTAGGTGCCGCCGCCCTGCGGTGTGTATTTCGACGTCGAGTTGTTGAACTGAAGCGTCATGGTGCCGCCCGAGTACGCGAGCGCATCACCGTTCTTGCCGTATCCGATCGACGCACCGAGAACGTCGGTGACCGGGACAGCAGCAGGATCAGCACCGCCGTCTTTGTCGGTCGGCTGGAAGTCGAGCGCCCAACTCCAGTTCGCCATTACAACTGTCCGGTCAGAATCGGGACTCGACCACCGTGCGAGCGAGCGTAGGTCTGCAGCGCCCGCACCACGTCTGCGCCGTCGCTGCCAGGCGGCATGTTGACGGTGACGTTCACGGTGCTGCCGCCGCCCATGTTGCCGAGCTTAGAGAGCGGAATGACGGCTTCAGACTCGCCGCCTTCACCGATCATCGCCAGCGTTGGCTTCGTCACGATGCCGCCGTCGGCGAGCTTCGGGATGCGCGGCAACGGGTTGTCTGGGAGGTTGATGTCGGGAGCGAACGGGACGTCGATCTTGTCGGGAATGCCGTCGTTGATCCGGTCAATGATCTGCGTGTTGATGAACCCGATGATCGAGTTGCCGATGCTTCTGGCGAAGTCAGCGACGAACGACCCTGCGGCCCCGACCCCCTCGACGATGCCGTCGAGGATCGCCTTGCCGACTTCGACGAACTTGTCCTTCACGCTCTCGGCCAGACCGGCGATCTTGTTCGGCAGGTCGAGGATGAAGCTAATCATCGACTGCACCGAGTCGATCACGTCACCGACGAACCCGGCCACGCCAGAGAACAGATCACCGAAGAATCCGATGATCGACCGAACCGCACCGTACACCTTGGTCGCGCCGGTGATAACGCCTTTCCAATAGGCAACGTACAACTCGCCGAGCTGCACGAAGATTGGGACCAAGAAGTCGAAGAGGCCCTTGAAGAACCCGCCGACCTTGATCGCGATGTCTTTGACGACCCCAGCGAACGTCATCAACGCGGGAACGCCGTCATCCATGAACCAACGGAACGCTGCCTGTGCTGCGTCGATCACCTTGTCGACGATCTCTCGGAACGTCTCGAAGTTCTGGTAGGCGTACACCACGCCCGCGACGAGTGCGGCGAGCGCCAGCGGGATGATGAGCAGCGCGGCGTTGGCAGCGAGGAACGATGCTGCGGCTGCGAGCGCGGCTGAAGTCGATGCGATGAACGAGGTCGCCAACGAGTAGAGCGCAACGACCACGACACTCGCGATGATCGTGGCGAACGCAGCAACGATCGGAGTGTTGCGTTCCATCCACTCTTGAATCGGGCGCAGCTTCTGAAGCAGAAAGTCAGCAGCACCGCCGAGACCGCCTTGCATGAACGCATCGGCGAGATCTTCTGCGAACTCAGCGACGACTTCGATCGCCGGGCTGAGCTTCTTCGAGAGCTTGTCGGCGAGATCGACCGCCAGCTCGAACACGGGTTCGAGAGCGTCGAGCAGGTGACCGAACGCAACTTCTGCTGTGTCGAGATGGCCCGCTACGGCTTCGAGAGCTTGCTGGCCCTTCTCCTTGAACGTGTCGAAGTTGTCGACGATGAACCCGAGCGCCTGTGCGACGAGCGGTGCGAACTTCTCACCTATCTCGATGAGGATGACTTCGACGTTGGCTTTGATCTTGTCGAAGTCACGGGAGAGGCTGTTCTCCATCGTGTTGAACGCTGTCTCGGTTGCGCCAGCAGAAGCACCCATCTCTTCGAGCGCAGCACCGAACGCTTCGCCACCGTCGGCCGTGAGCGCGAGGACCGCCTGACCCGCTTCGATCGAACCGAACGAATCCAAGACTGATTGACCCGCTGCATCTGCGCCGTCCTTCATCGCTGTGAACGCACCGACGAGGTCTCCGCCGCCAGCGATGAACTCGTTGAACGTCTGACCGCTGAACTGCTGGAACGCATCCGATGCCTTCGTGCCCTCCTTACCGAGCTCCGAGACAGCGGCTTTCATCTGCGTGGCTGCAACCGAGGTCGGCACGCCCTGCGCAGTCAGGGTCGCGAGCGCTGCGGAGACGTCAGCGAACTCGACACCCATCGACGCAGCAATCGGAGCGACTTGGAAGATCGAGCGGGACAGTTGCTCGAAGTCTGTCTTGCCGAGCTTGACCGCGGTGAACATGAGGTCGGATGCCGCGGTAGCGCTGACGACGTCTGAGCCGTAAGCGTTCACGACGGACGAGATACCGTCCACCGCAGTTTCGAGATCGGTGACGCCACCGACCGCCGCCATCTGCGCAGTCTCTAAGAAGTCGAAGACGTTGTCCTGCGGGACGCCAGCAGAGATTGCTTGGTAGAGCGCAGGGATCGCCTCGCCAGTGGCGACGCCCATCTCTTTCGAGAAGTTCTTCACGTCGTCGCCCATCGCAGCCATTGCATCGTTCGTGATGCCTGGCATGAGCGTGAAGACTTCGTTCATGCTCGACTCGAAGCCAGCGAACGCCGTCACGCCCTTGCCGACAGCAGCGACAGCGCCAGCCGCCATCGCGGTGCCGACGACTTGCATGCCTTTCTTGGCGGCGTTGCCGAGACCGGCGAACGCACCGCCCACTCGGTTCATGCTGCGGTCGAACTGCGACGTGTCCGCCGTGACCTTCGCTTCGACTACTTCAACGACCGCCATGCGGTTCTACTTTCGTTGGGCCTTCGCTCTCGCTTGGGCCTGCTCTGCTTCGCTGTTTTCGATCTGAACGAGTGCCATCCACTCCGTAAGTTCCGAAGATGACATGCGGGTCAGAAGTTGCTCGACAGTCATGCCGAGATCACGAGCGAGCGAGAAGTAGAACCTCCGCTCGCGGTTTACTTGGCCGAAGCCGAGGAGTCTTTTCCCGCCGTGTCGATCGCGTCGTCTGACATGCCCGAGACCTGCAAGCACACCTCGGAGATCCGTTGAATGACGTCGGCAGACTTCTCGGCGAGCAGCCAGTCGGCGTCGTCGTCGGTGAAGACTCGCTCTCCGGTATCTGGTTCGAGGACGCACGAGATCAGCGATACTCGCCAGAACAGTTCGAGCGGCATGTTGCCGTCGTTGGCTTGCATGGCGTCGAAGATCTGAGCGCGCTGTCCCGCCGACATCGACACGATGCACACTTCGACATCGTCCCATTCGGGAATCGTGATCGTGCGCGATGAGCCGTCGTCGGCGTTCTTGATGCGGTCCCTGATACTCGGCATGAAGTTCTCCAGTCGTGAATGGTCTGCCCGGCACGCTACTGGGAGGGAGCGCGTGCCGGGCGGACCTCACGATCAGGTCGTGGTCCGGGTGACGGTGCCGGTGACCTGGAAGTCGGCGGAGAACGTGTTCACGTCACCGACGGGGGACGAGAGCGAGTAGCTGGTGAGAATGGCCTCGCCCGCATAGATGGCGTCACCGCTGGCCACGCCGGGCTTGTAGACGAACGAGCGACTGGTCGGCTCGGTGCCGCCCTTGAGGTAGCCGTCAACGGTCGAGTCGTACATCCCGGAGATCGAGATGGTCGCCGATTCGAGCGAGACGATGTAGCTGCGGGACGACGCCCCGAAGGCGGTCGTTTCGGCGGTGTCGGTTGACTCTGGGAAGTCGATGCTGTTGAGGACGTTCGAGATGTCCCGGACTGATCCGCCGGTGTCGTCGATCGAGAAGAACGCCGCTTTACCGGTGCTGAATGTTGGCATGGTCGGTTCCTCCTAGAACCTTGCGAAGCTCACCATGAAGGTGATCGCTCCGGACGAGCCTGCGGTTGACGCCGTGACGCGCAGGTAACGATTGACGGTCCCCGTCACGGCGGAGATCTGAGAAGTGATAGCGGTCGAGCTGACAGCGGTGAACGAGATTAGGTCGGCCCACACGGAGTCGTTCGCCGAGTGCTGGACCTTGATCGTCGTGTTGCCGTTGACCGTGTTCGTCGGGACGTGCAGAACAGCGGCCCCACCGTTAGTGCTCGACGCGCCGTTGTCGACCGAGGCGAGCGCACCGAGGGAGCCGTGCGCGATCGACGCGCCGGTCGTGAGCTGCACACCGGAAGCGACTCCGAAGTCGACGTTGTTCGTCGGATCTGCGGAGCACTCGAAGTCGGCGGTGACCGAGTTGATGTCAGCGACCGGCGACGAGAGCGTGTAGCTGGTCTCGTTCGCTCGGGCGATGACAGCT
>JAAHTH010003210.1_pt1 | contig 11473 bp, 6 predicted proteins | sample 6116091 | NCBI WGS metagenome assembly JAAHTH01 (sample SAMN13939990, study PRJNA603662) | sponge metagenome | isolation source: marine sponge | host: Mycale hentscheli | place: New Zealand | collected 2006
CCTCTAACAGTTAATGTAGAACCATCATATTGTAAATATTGACTTGATGCTTTATCACCTAATAGTACTTTAGATGCTGTTATATTACCATCTGCTTTTAATCTTAATGAATTATCAGATGATTTAATTTCTTCTGTGTTTACTGTAAATCCTGCTATAGAAGCAGATACAAATCTAGCAAATCCTTGACTATCAATAGAAGAAGATGCGTTTGTAAATGTTGAAGGTGAACCACCTATTACTGCTGGAGTTTTAATATTATCTACACTTAAATCTCCTCTTACTACTAGATTAGCACCATCATATTGTACATATTGTGCTGCAGCTTTATTACCGAATAAAAATCCACCTGATGCTGTCATTTCACCTGATGATCTTAATATTAAATCATTATTTGAACTAGATATGGTTGTAGCTGATATACCAAAACCTCCAATTTCACCAAATGTAGCTTTAATACCACCTTGTAGAAATACATTATCTGTTGCTAAACCAAAACCTGGGTTTGGTCTGTTAAATACATAATCTGAATTAGCTAAACCACTTAAATCTCCTAATCTAGCTTTTAACTGTACATCATAAACCCCACTACCTGTCCTTTCTGTAATGTCCATAAATGGAGTAGCGGTATCATTAGGGCTAGCATTTAGTTTAATAAAACCAGTTCCTATTTTTCCTGTTGATACTAATACTTGACCATCTGTGTAACTTTGGGAAATGCCAGATACACCTCCTACAAAATCTCCTGTAGAACCACTATCATACCCTCTAGTTACCATTAATCTACCAACAGTAGAATCTGGACCTGCTCCACTTCCATCTACAGAAGAGGAATTTACTAAAATATATTCTGTAGTAAAACCTGAGTTGTCAATCTTTTTAGCCATTAAAATTTCCCCTTGAACATATCCACTAGCATTTTCTACAGACATTGTAGTAGCAGTAGCTGATACTGATTGGGATATAGTTGTAGAATTAGCAATCCATAATTGACCACCTACGGCATTAACTGATTCTTTTTCAAATGTTGTTGTTCTTAATGTACCTCTGATTACAGCATTTTCAAATTCTGCCATACCATTTCCTTCAGCTGAAATTTTCCAACCTGTTTGGCCACTAGCAAAATTCTTTGTTTGTAATATTCCCTCAGGTCTAATTATCATACTAGGACTTTCTATAGAACCTGTTGTTATATCCCAACCACCAATAGAAGCAGATACAAATTTAGCAAAACCATCTGAAAGTAAAGATGAAGAAGCATTTGTAACATTTGAAGGAGCACCATTTATTAGAGCTGGTAGGAATAATTGGTCTACACTTAAATCTCCTCTTACTACTAAACTTGAACCATCATATTGAATGTATTGAGCAGCATTTTTATCACCAAATAAAAATCCTGTAGAAGCTGTTATTTCGCCTGAAGCTTTTAGTCTAAGTAAATCTCCTGATGATTTTATTTCATTAGTATTTACAGTAAATCCTGCTATGGAAGCAGATACAAACCTAGCAAAACCATCTGAGTCAATAGAAGAGGAAGCATTATTTCTAGTTGAAGGAGCACCATTTATTAAAGCAGGTGTTCTAAGGCTATCTGCAGAAACACTACCAATTATTGTTGTAAAATTACCCGTACCAGCTGATAAAGTATCTGTGTTTTGGTTGTATGTAAAATTTGATACCCCTCTAAAAGAATTTCCATCTTTAAATTGAACTGATGTATCTGGTCCATCAGGATTACCTCCACCACCACCTGCTGAGAATAAAGCATATGAAGCTGTTAAAGCATGAGAACCAGAAAGAGAATATTCAGAATAGGAAGCTGTCCCTTGTATACTAGATCCTGAAGGCATGTTTAATGAACCTGTAAGTTGTAAAGAGCCCGATATTTTTAATTCATAAGCATCTACTCCTGTAAGGGCATCTATTGATTGTGTTATATGACCTGGTTCAATAGTATCCCCTGTTAATATTCCTGATTTTGATAATTGTTTTGCCATGTCTATAAATATTATAAGTCTAAGTTAACTAATATGGTTGTATCACTTACATTTGAGCTTTGTAAAGGTTGTGATAATTTCCCTACAGCTACTAATTGATTTGCATTATTATATAATCCTATAGATGTAATATAAGGTTGAAAATAAGAACCTGTTAAAAAATCATATACTACCCCACTATTTAAACTTCCAGAAATAGCAGATGGGTTTTGAGTATAGGTAAATTCATTTGGGTTTAATGTACATTTATATTGCGATTCATATATTGTCATTGTACTTTCAAATGAGCATGTAGCATTACTTCCAGATAATATATCTCCAATTTCATCTCCATAAACACCTACTCCATAATTTGAAAAACTATAGGCACTTCCATATACTCCTTCAGCTACATTAGTAATAACGGCTAAACCATGTTGATATATTATATCTCCAATTCTTTCTCCTCTTCTAAATAACCTACCTTCTCCATCATCTGTTATAGTTTGTATTAAACTTGAAGAACCACTGAGGGGACCGTTAGTTAAGTGGTATGTGTAGGAAAATGTACCTGGTTTTATATATTCACCAAATAAATTAGAAGGTATAGAAATAACTCCTATTTGTTCACCTGATGACGATGGAAAATATCTTTCAGCTGGGAGAGTATTGTCTCTATAATTATAATACATTGGTTGATAAGCACCTCCTGTAGAAGTTATAGTACCATCTGTATTAAAAGAAGCTGTTGTAACTGGGGAACCATTAGAATTTAAAAGATAATTAGTATAGTATAATTGTTTTATTGAATTATAAACTAAAGATTTAGATTGAGATTTAATAAAACCTGTTTCATCTGATCCAGAAACATATGGGATATTAGCTCCCATAAATAAATCTATGCCTACATTTGATTGAATAAAAGATCCAGTACCTTTAAAAGAAAAACTTTTGTTTGCCTTAAAAGGAGTTACTAAAACATCCGATGTAGTTAATGACTTGAAAACACTCATTCATCTTAAAAATCTAATTTGACTCTTATTAAGGATTCTTTTGTAAAATCTTTAAGCAAAGGTCTTGATAATTTTGCTACTGCTATACATTCATTTGCATCATTATACATTCCTACTGTAGTAACATATACTTGAGGATTATTAATAAAAGTATTATATATTAACTCTCCAGTTGAACCTGATATAAATGAAGGATTAGCTGAGTAATTAAATTCTGAATTTCTTGCTCTAACAAATACAAAATCTGATGTAATAGTTTCTTGAGAATTCATAGAAAAACTACCTCCTAATTCTAAAGCATCTATTAAAATTTTAGGGTTAGTAGTATTATCAGCTAAATCTGCTGTTCTAGTAGGTATTACTCCAATAGATTGGTTTATTGCATCTGGGTTTAATAAAATTGTTCCCATTTCTGGAAATAATAAACCATATGAACCTGACCCAGCTACATATCCTCCACCTGTAACTGAAGAACCATTTGATCCTGATACTAATTGATACACTCTAGATGAGCCTAAAAATGTTTGGACTGATGTATCGTTTGAATTGTCGGTTAATTGTAGTAATCCACCTGATCCTGATAAGGCTATATTAAATGTACCAGGGAATATACTTTCTTTATATCTTGCTCTATCTGGTGATATTACCCAAAAATCATTTGGTGAGAATATATTTTGACCATCACCATATGAAAAATTAGTATTTTCATCTTCTAATATCATTGTTCTATATTGACCATAATTTGTAGAAGAAGGAGAAAATTGAGGAAATGCTGTATTAAAGTATCCACTACCACTTCCTTTTACATTTCCGTAAGCTACATCAAATTGTATAGCAGCACCTCCAGCAGTTGAAGCTGTTTGATATACACTTACATAATAATCCCCGGATGAACCAGCCATTTGAACTGAGGAAGTAAAAAATGATGATAATGTTGGGGAATCTGTTGACCATGCTGTAGATTGTACTGCATCAGCACTAACTACAAAATCTTCGGCGTCTAATCTTTTAAAGCTCATGTTTTAATTTTAATTTCTTTGTGTGATTTTAACAGGTATAGTTAGTCTAGCTCCACTATCTAAACCTACTATGGTTATTGTAGTATTTAATTCAGAATTATTACCAAATAAGGTATTTACTGTGGTTGCTCTTAAATTAATAGTAGTTCCTATTACTGTAGAAGATACATTAGTACCTAAAGTTGTTGTTGAAGTAGCATTTTGCTGTTGAGCAGCTGTACTTTGAATTCCAGTTGCATTAAATGTTGATAAAACTCTAACATCTGATATGGTAGCTGAGTATCCTGAAGTTTCTGTAGCTGTAGATGCTCCTAAATAATTTAAAGTTGATGGTTCTATTGAAGTAGCTACTCCTTGAGCTAGAGTTATAGCAGGCAATCCTACATCTAATACTGGTAGAACTGCTGTTCCTCTTGGTAAAGTGGCTATTTTATATTTCATTATTTGACTTTCATCAGGAAATGCTTCTAGTAAAGGCATGTTTGCTATTGCTTCTCCATAATATGCAGAACCCGAAGGATTATTTGGATTATAAAGTGTATAATCTATTTCATCATCTGCGAGTGCAAATTGTGTTATTCTGAATGAACCGTCATTTTGAGCTAATAGTTGTCTACCTTTTTTTGTAAGAATAGCATCAACTGTTACTACTTGATTATTTAAATATCCCATTGTGTTTAATTATATGTGTATAAATATGTGTTTTTATTGTTTCTAATCCAAATTATTTTTAACCTGTTTGATTAGCCCCATATGTTTTTGTAATAGATTCAAAATTGTTTGTGAGATATCTAGGAGCATATTTATTAATAAAAGCTCCTGCTCCAACTCCACCAGTTATACTATCTTGAACTAATACAAATTCATTTTTTCCTACCCCTTTAGCTTTCCATATAAGCATACCTAAACTATTACCAGGGGTTCCTCCTCCTATATTTTTAATCCCCCCAAAATTAGGGAAATCATCATAGGTTAAAATACTAAATACACCAGAGTTATCATATGTTCCTGCTATTTCATAAACTCCTTTATAGGCTAAAGCATTTGAGTAATTCCCATCATTATTAGTTGTAACTCCAATATTAAAAGGAGAAAGAGAACCTGTAGTTAATGCTGAATTATAGTCTCCTCCACCTTCAGGAAATTCGAATTCATTATATAAGGTAACAAACCACCTTTCACCATTATTTAAATCTATATTTATTTGATCTCCTAATGTTTGGTGATTTGGTTTAATAGGTTTTCTTGCGGAATAGTACCCATTATTGTCTGTTAAAACTTTTGAAATCCGCACTTCTCTATCTAAACTAATAAATCTTCTAGGACTGGCTGCACTATTAATTGTTCCATATACAACACTGTTAGAAGAAGTTAAAGCATAATTGCTTATACTAGGCACACACCATTCAGTTGTTAATATTTTTGTTGTTGATGGTAATGTTGGGTTTGACCCTGCTGTAGAATTAGGGTACATAAACATTGAAACTTCAGTATTAACAGGATTGTTTCCATTTAATATTTGATAATAATCTCCTACATTTTGGGGTGTATCCCAAAAATGAACATTTCCTACAGAACTTGTGTTTACTGAATTTGGTGGATATTCTGTACCTGGTGGATTACTAAATACAACTCTATAAGTTCTAGCTCTACCTACTGTTGTTCCTCTTTTACTTGGGGTTATTATAGTTTTAACATTTTCACTCGCATTAATAGTCTTAACTAAATCTTTAGAGTTTACTTGTAATATTTTTCCTATTTTAATAGCTCCCCAATCTAAAATTTCAGGAGTTGTTCCACCACCCCACTCAAATTCATATATATTAGCATCTAAAATATCAACTGGGGGTGTTTGGCCATATGTACCTATATTAATAGGTTCTCCAAAAGATGAAGTTCCTGCTTGGGGGTCAAATATATTAAAACCACTTGATTGGTTTTTTACACCTGTATATCTAATTCTGGTTTGAGATAGAGCTGTGTAATAAGATTCTGGAACAGTTCCCCTAGCAGCTGTACCACTTATAATTAATTGAAAATTAACAGGTACATTAGGATTAGTACTATAATCTAAATCTTGTAAAAATGGGTTTTTTTGATATTCATTTACATTATTTAATAATACATCACAATCGGTACCATAAAATTGAGATGATAAAAATGGTTCTGGTATTGTTTCTATAGTAGGACCAGATTCTATAGATGAAGTAATAAAAATATTTAAAGGAGTTAATTTATTGCCGTCTAAAGTTCCAACTTTAACAAAAGGACCTCCACCCTGTGGGAAAGTATTAGACGTAGCTCCTAAAAAGAAAGTGTTCCCTGGGGAGGCACTTGAAGATATTGAATATTCTCTAGTAAAGGGACCTTTATTTCCTCCACCCTGAATTGCAGTTGTATTTGTAAGTTTTATAATACTTGAAGGGGTGTAAAGTGAATCTGCCGTGTATAAATCAACAAAAACTTCAGCAGATGAAGTAACATAAAATATTGAAGTTTTTATATGTATAGGTTTTTCAGGATAAGTTCCTAATTCAATTTTATCTTCAGAGCTATTATATAAAAAAGAAACTGAAGACCCAGTTCCTGTGGTAGTTGGGAAAGGAACAGCTATTCCTCCTACCCCTAAATCAATTATAGTATTAGCACCTCCTAAACTTCCAGTAAAATCATATAATAAAGATCCTGAGTCATTTGGGTTAGGTGTATAGTTAGCAGGTCCTACTTGGTATAAAAAATAGTCTCTTCTTCTAGTTATACTTTCTATAGGGTAAACAGCATTATTACCATTACTATAAGGAATAGTTAGTTGGGTTAAAGATTCTAATGTAATAGTATTATCATTACCGTTTTGATCTACCCTTGCTATTTTTATATATTCTACTCTATTTGCCATAATAATATTTTAACTACTTGAGGGTGGGTTTGCAGATGCTGGAGATTCTGGTGCTAAATTTGATGCTGGTACTGTACCATAAAATAATTGTATAAACCCATTAAAAGGGTCATTTTGGTTTGATAGGAAAGCACCCTCATTATAGCCTTCTTCTTCATAATATAATCTTAATTTATAATTTGCAGGGTTAAAATTTGGGTTTTTAAATTGTTCACAATGTGGATTTAATTCTCCATTTGTAACCTCTATTCTAGACCCACTTAATTCACCATTATAAAATTCATCTTGTGAATCATGTATCCTAGTTACACTACCAGATACGGAAGGAGTTGTAACACTCCAACTTTGAGTTATAGAAAGGTTATTTATTCCTCCAGGTGCAAAACTTTCACTGTTAAATTGGTTAAACATACCTGCTGCTCCACCTTCTATTTCTACCATATCTATAGAACCTGAAAGTTCTGATTCATCAGAGTATGATATTTGTGGTTGAGGATATTTATTTCTTTCTAATAAATGTTGTTTTATTACTAAACCTGAGGCTAAACTAGTTCTTGCAGGTATAAAATCTTTTATCATTTTAAATAATGAATTATCAAAAAATTTTATTAATCTAACAAAATCTACTAAATCATATTGTTTAATGTATTTTTTAAAATATTCTTCACTTAAATTATTTAAATCAGGATAATTATTTCCAGAAAATCTTTGAGCAGGATTTCCTATATATTCACCAATATTAAAATGACCCATTTGTCCTATAATATCATCATTAATTTGATTTTGTGGTGAAAATGCTACCTCTAAATAGTTTATATTATCTGTATATGATGCGCTTGCTTCTATGTTTTGGGATAAACTACGTATGGGAGATAACACATTTCCTGAAACTAGGGTATCACTTTCAGACCTTATTTTATCTGTTATTCTATTTTTAATACCAACTGCTGGTTGGTCTAGGAAAAATATTTCTGTGTTGTTAGAATATAATGCATTATCTCCTCCTGCTCCCGATTGTATAGTAAAATTACTATTACTAGCAAACGATGAAGTAATATCCCAAGAACCAGTTACTTTAGGGTGGATTGATTTAACATTACCTATATATTTATTTAAATCGCTTCCTAAAGCTGCTCTAAATGCTAACTGGTCAGGCGCACCATTAATACTATTACCTTCAAAAGATAAAGGATTCATAACATAATCTTTAAATTGGTTTTCTGTTATATTAGTATTATAATATCTTATTTCTTGATATGAACCTGTAAAACATTTCCAACTTGCATTCCAACCACCATCAGGAATACTAGTTTCTACTGGGAAGTTAGATAAACCTCCTATTAATGATGTAGGATTTGCTGTAGTATTAAGTGAAGATGAAGCAAAATATCCTATTGAGGTTCCATCTTTACCATTATATATTTTATTTCCAGCATATAAAGTTGCTTGTGTAGAAATATTTGTTGGGTTTTCTAAAGTAAATGCTACAGACCACCAATCACCATCAAAGAAAGGTAAATATACACTTGCTGATGGTTTTGTTCCACTAAAATTAGGATAAAATTTTAATGTAGCATATTCATTATAAGGGTCTGCAATTGAACCATCATATGAACCTGATGTTAAACCTGAACCTGTGTATTCTAATACCATTATAGCATTACTACCTTCTAAACTCCATATAACTTGATCATTTACGGCAGCTGCTGATGCTACACCCTCCGTTTTAAATCTAAATTCTACTGTTTCTGGTGCGGGTGTTGCTCCATACCATCCTGTACCTCCATATTTATCCCATTTTGAATTTAATGAAAAAGGTGTTTGAAGGGTTGAACCAAAATCGGTATTAAATTTATAATTAAAATTATTAAAATATAAATCATAATCATTAGCATTTACCTGGTCTTTTCCACCGAATTCAGATATTTTTAGTATAGTATCAGGTATACCATATGAAGTTATTAATGCTCGTAATCCAGTAATTGTTCCTTTTGATTTGAGCAGATATGGTATGTTATGATATATTCTTTTATATAAAGATTTATTAGTATCATCCATTGATATCACATCATTTGATGCTGATATTAATGTATCTACAAATTCCATTCCTGTAGGTACAGGCATTGATCCTGTTATTTCTGGAAATGGAAATAATGAACCTTCTGGAGTCATCCCTAAGAATGCTGTGTATAGTTCTTTATTCGAAAAGTTATTTTGGTATAATTTAATACCAAAATCTCTAATAGCATCTGCTACTAAATCTTTTGAAACCCCAAAATCTAGTCTATTATCAGCATTATATTTTTGTGTAATGTCTTTTGTATATAGCCAAACACTATCATAATACTGTGCAACCATATCAATAAATAAATCATATTGTTGATTTTCAGGGTCTTCTCTTAAATATTCTGGTATTGCTTTTTTTAGTTCATCTGGATTTTCATTATCATAATTAGAGGCTGATAAAAGTAAACCACCAAAATTTCCACTATTTTCATTTGTACTTCCTAACCAGGTAAGTACTTCAGCGCTACCAGTTGACATTAGGGTATAAGGAAGTTCTGTGGTAAATTTTGGATATGAAACCATTGAACCACTACTATAATACATAAAATATTCAAACTTATCAAAATTTGTTATGACATTTGAAATTTTATTTTGAAATATTTGTTGGCTAGCTTGCGAACCCGTAACATTAGTTAAATTATTTAAATCATTATTATAAGATTCAATTAAACTTACTTTATAATAAAAATTTTCTATGCGAGTTTGAGCTGAACTAAAATGGATGAAATCCAAAAAATTATTATAATCTACACTAATATTAATGGCAGATTGAGATAATAAACTATCTATTTGATTTTGGGACCCCGTAGATGCGTTTGATATAATATCTGTGTAAGATAAATTTTGTGAAGAATTATTAACTTGGTTCTTTGCAGGAATAGCAAAATTAGGACCTTGCATGTAAACAAAATCTACAGTCTCAAATGTTGGTGCGGGAAATGAAATTTGATATGCTAAGGATTCATCAAATTGTGTTACTACATATAATATACTTTTTATGTCAAAATCAGATGGAAGTGGTTCATATAATTTAATTAATAAAGAAGGATCATCAGTTTGTTGATTAACTAACTCAATGTTATTAGCTAAAACTAAATTGTTGTTAAAAAAATTAAGATAAAAATCTACAAAATATTTACTATTTTTTCTTTTTTCTATAAAGTTTGATGATTGTGTAAAAAAATCATTTGAGGATAAACCACTATTAACTAACCTTATTTCAGTTCTATCTGAGGAGATTTCGCTTATATATAATACTTGAGCCCCATTACCAATTTCTTTATTAAAAAAAGAATAATAAGTTACATATTCTCCTTGTTCATATCCTAATTGTGTTAAATTATCTAAAGGAGATATAGTAATAGAATTTAAATTATCAGGTGAAGTAGAAGATGCATCTGAGGGGGTTGAATATTCTTTAAAATTAGAAACGGAATTAATTAATGTTTTATTAGGGGTATAGATATGGAGTTCTATAAAACTATTTTCTTCTAATAAAGTATTAACATTAGCAGGTAAAAGTAAACTTTCATCTTTTGAATTATAAGTTTGTAATTCAAAATCATTAGGTGATATTTGGTTAACTGTAGCCATTATAAGTCATTATTAGATTGGACTTTTAAAATAAATGATTGGGTATAACCTAACCTTTTAGATCTTTGTTTAGTTGTACTATTGGGATATTTTTGAAAATCATTAATTACTTTACCTTCTTTTATTTCAGAAGTAGATGTTGATGGGGTAGACACATTACCATCAATACTAGTAAAACTCCCATCATTTCCGTCTCCAATTTCAGCTCCAGATAAAATACTAGATGCTTCTGGTATGGAAGTCCCTAATTGTTGTTTACTTTCTAAAAGTTGTTCTCTTAAATTAGCTATTTCAGCTTGTAATAAAGTAATTATTTCATTATCTTGTTCTAATCCAATATATGCTTGGCTTGTTTTTATTAAATATTCATGTGAATTAATAGAACCAAATTCGTTGATTTCATAAAATAAAGTATTATACATATCAAAAAATTCTTGAACTGTAGGTTGTTCATCTATTTGTTCTTGAATGGTTTTAACACCTAGTTCTTTAAAAGAAGTATCTATTGTTTTTTGATAATTTCTTTTTTTATAAACTGTTTTATTAAAATTTATATTTTCAGCCATTATAATGTATTAACTATTTTAAAATAATAATCATCATCTAGTACTAAAATAGAACCATTTATATTAGTTTTAATACAAATTTTATAATATCTTTCTGGTTCTAATCCATTCATATAAACATCAAAATAATTTCCTTCACTATCAGAACTTAATTGTGTGTAGCTAGTATCGTAATCTACAACGTATTCATTAGTCTCCAAATCTTTTATAGCATAATATGATGCTGTTGGTAAATAATTTGTTCCTGTAAATTGGGATGCCGTTGTAAATGTTCTAATTGGATATTTAGCTGCAACATTAAATCTAAATCTATTAATACTTTGTGGAGTAAAATAACCGGGGT
>JAAHTH010003211.1_pt1 | contig 11473 bp, 6 predicted proteins | sample 6116091 | NCBI WGS metagenome assembly JAAHTH01 (sample SAMN13939990, study PRJNA603662) | sponge metagenome | isolation source: marine sponge | host: Mycale hentscheli | place: New Zealand | collected 2006
AAATATAAATGGCAATAAACGTAAACACTGTATATCAAACCGTTTTACTTATACTTAACAAAGAGCAACGTGGTTATATCACACCTGATGAGTTTAATAAAACAGCAACACAGGTTCAGTTAGATATATTTGAACAATATTTTGATGATTTAAATCAACAGTTACGCGTACCACAAGCCGACTATGATTATTCTGATAGACAATTAAATATAGATGAAAAATTATCTGTATTTAAATGTATTGGTACGTGTCCTTATACTGGTAACGCAGGAGAGTTTGCTTTGCCAGCTTTAGATGATACATCTGGATTTGCTATTGTATATGACGATAATCCAGGCCAAAATCAATTTTCTTTTTATACATTAGGAACCATCACGCTAGAAGAGCCAGATACTTTACCTGTCGAAATACAAAGACTTCAAAGATTCGACTTTTATAATATAGAAAGATCTGCTCTTACAAAATCAACAAAACAATTTCCAACGTATTTATACGAGAGTAATGAACTATTTGTAAATCCAAAAACTATAACGGCTAATATAAAAGCTTCTTTTATTAGAAAGCCACTGGACATAAAATGGAATTTTACACAAGGAAATGTAGGTCAATATATTTATACTTCTACAGGTTCTCAAAATTTTGAATTATTACCGTCTGAACAAGTTAATGTTATATTAAGAATACTTCAATATTCAGGTATAATTATAAGAGATCCTCAAATTGTACAAGCAGCTTCTGCTGAAATACAACAAAATGATATAAACGCAAAAAGCTAACGTATGGCACTAATGCAAGAAAACAATAGACAATATTACGAAGGAGCTCAAAGCTTTATTAGTGACGCTGGTGGTACTGCGGGTCAAGTTTTTACAACTACATTTGATACTGATTTAATTTTTAAAGCATTTGCGCAAACTTCTGCAAATTATGCTTTAAATAACTTTAAATTATATACAAGTCCTACAGGCACAGCAGGTACATATACAGAATACACTAGTGCGTATACAGTATCTGGAAATTCTATAACAATCACAGGTGCTCTTGCGGCTAACACAGTTGTTGTTGTACAGCTTAAAAAATTAGATGGTGGCAATTACGGTGCTACTATTGCAGATAAAGCATATGGCACAGTTGTAGAAGATAATTATGGATCATATTCTTATACTAAACTAAATGAAGTTGTAAATAATTTTTTAATAGCTTATGTAGGAGTTGGTAAATTAATACCAAGCGTAAAACGTACTGATGTTATATTTCACGCTAAAAGAGGTTTGCAAGAATTTAGCTATGATACATTAAGAAGTAAAAAATCTCAAGAGCTTACAGTTCCTAAAAATTTAAGCGTAGTAATTCCTCAAGACTACGTTAACTATGTAAACATATATTGGGTGGACCAAACAGGTCGTCAGCATGTTATACTACCTACAAACAATCTTCATCAAAGCCCAGTAGAACTTCCAATACAAGACAATCAAGGCGTGCCTATACAAGATAGCTTTGACAATAATATAGAATCAGCTAACTCTATAATAGACGATAGGTGGAATAAAAATGGTTTTAATAATCAAATAAATTTACTAAATGATCCATTAGTGGCAGCTGAGTTTTTTAATGATTATATTGGTATGGTTGGCTATGGCCAGCAGTACGGTCTTGAACCTCAGTATGCTAATGCTAATGGTTATTTTAATATTAACAATAGAACAAATAAAATATCTTTTTCTAACAACTTAGTTGATAAAATAATAAACTTAGAATATATATCAGATGGTCTTTCTAGTGATTTAGATACTGAAATACCTAAAATGGCGGAAGAAGCTTTATACGCGTATATATCGCATGCTATTATATCTACTAGAATAAATCAACCTGAGTATGTAGTTCAAAGACTTAAAAAAGAAAAGTTTGCAAAACTACGCAATGCTAAAATACGTTTATCTAATATCAAACTAAATGAGTTTGTACAGGTTATGCGTGGTAAATCTAAATGGATTAAACACTAAAATTAAATGGCTGAAGTTAAAAATTCTTTTCTAAAATCTAAAATGAATAAAGATTTAGATTCTAGATTAGTGCCTAATGGCGAATATCGTGATGCTCAGAACGTACAAATTAGCAAGTCTGAAGGTGATGACGTAGGTGCTTTAGAAAATGTACTTGGTAATTCAAGTATTGTTAATTTTACAACTACAGCTGGTTATACCGTGGGTGATTGTATAGGTTATTTTGTTGATGAATTTAACAGTACAGTATATTTGTTTTTTACAGATTATACAGATCCAAGAACATTAGGACAATCTATATACAGCACAACCGCTAAAAACTCTATTTTTTCTTATGATATAAACGGAGATATTATAACAAAATTAATTGAAGGTGCTTTTTTAAATTTTTCTAAAGATAGACCTATTATAGGTGTAAACTTATTAGAAAATTTATTATTTTTTACAGACAATAGAAATCAACCTAGAAAAATAAATGTTGACTTAGCAAATCCTCAAAGATTAACTACTCCCACTTATTACACTACTGAAGATCAAATATCTGTAGCTAAATATAATCCTTATCAAGCTATTGATTTGATAGAAACTACAGTAGTAGGAACAGGGGTTATAACAGTTACTACATCGAGTTCTACTACAGTTACAATAACTTCTACTACAGGTAATATTTTAACAGGTGCTACAGTCACAGGTACTGGTGTAGCTGGTGGTACTACTGTAGTTAGCTTTGTCCCAAGTACAGGCGTTGTGACGCTCAGCCAAGCCAACAGTTTAACTTCTACAAATGTATTAACTTTTACTCTTGCAGCTACACAAACAACAATGCAAGATGTTAGTAGTGAAAAGCTACCTGATGGAACAACTAATAATCCTTACTACAATCCAAATTTTTCTGGTGATCCTCAGTATTTAGAAGATAAATTTGTAAGATTTAGTTATAGATTTAAATTTATAGATGGTGAGTATTCTATAATAGCTCCATTCACGCAAGTTGCTTTTATACCTAAGCAAGATGGTTATTTTATATATGGTGATGAAGAGCAAGCAGTTGCAAGCACTATTGTTGACTTTATGGAAAATAAAGTTACTCAGATAGGTTTGCAAATACCAATGCCTAAAAAAGTAGATGGTACTACTGCTACTGTTAGTGAGATAAATTCTAATTTTCAAATAACTGAAATAGATATTTTATATAAAGAATCAGATGCGTTAGCTGTTCAAGTTGTAGACACTATACAAGTTAGCACATTATCAGGATCAGAAACAGTTCTTGAATATAATTATTTATCAACTAAACCCTTTAAAACTTTACCTTCTGATGAAATAATAAGGGTTTATGATAAGATACCCGTAAAAGCTTTTGGGCAAGAAGTTATTAGTAATAGAATTGTTTATAGTAATTTTCAAAACAAGCACACACCTCCATCTGGTATTGATTATCAAATAGGTGCTACAGAAAAATTAGCTAGTGCTAATACATATGGAAACGCAAAGTCACGTGTAGAATATCCAAACCATAGTTTAAAACAAAATAGAAATTATCAAGTTGGAGTTGTTCTAGCAGATAGATATGGTAGACAATCTACAACTATATTATCTAGTAATACAAATGAATCTAGTGGTACTGCTTTTGGAGCTGATACTGTTTATTTACCTTACAATGCAAGTAGTGATTCAATAACATTTCCTGGAGATTCATTAAAAGTTCAATTTAACAGTATTCTAACAGGTATTGGATTTGATAGAAATGAATCTACTGGTATACCTGGTTTATACAATGGTAATTCTACAAACGCTAATTATAATCCACTCGGTTGGTATAGTTACAAAATTGTAGTAAAACAAGTTGAGCAAGAATATTATAACGTGTACGCGCCTGGAGCTATTAAAGGTGCGCCATTTTATACTGGTACACCTACAACTACAAATCCAGAAGAACAAAATGCTTCCTTTATAACTTTATTAAATGATAATATAAATAAAGTGCCAAGAGATTTGTCAGAAGTAGGACCTCAAGACAAGCAATTTAGAAGTTCAGTGCAGCTTTTTGGAAGAGTTGTAAATACAGATAGAGCTTTTAGCAATATAGGTAACGAACAATATTTTCCTGGAAGAAAATCTTTTACAACTAATACTATAGAAGACTTGTTTGATTTGTTTGATACAGCAGATTATACAGGTGCAGCTGGCACAATACCTATAACAAACGATGAAAACCCTTATTATGCTTTTTTTAGAGCTGAATCAAATCCTTTTGTAGCAGAGTTTATTACTTCACAAACATCTGCAGATCAGTTTGGTTTAGTTAATATACAAGAAGACGCAACAAACCCTCCTGTGTTTGTTAAGTTTGGAAACTTAACTGTATTAGAAACAGCACCTACAATATCTAGACTAGATATATTTTGGGAAACAGCTACGTCTGGTCTTTTATCAGAGCTTAACACAGCTATTAGCGCAAGTGGAGGTAATACAGATGCCACTGGTGTTGATGCTTGGAATTTTACTTTAGATGAAGCAGACGCGCCTGGAACTGTTATTGTTAATGATTTTTATTTTGTAAACAATCTTGGCCAGCAAATAACACCTTCATCTGCAACACTTGAAGGCGTTGTTGATCAACTAGGAAATGATGTAACAACACAATTTGTATTTAGTGCTGGTGGTAGTGCTAATACTTATGATATAACAACAGCAGGTGGAGCTTATTTTTATTATGATAATCCACAAGGTTATGTATATACTTTTACTTTTAGAATTAACAACACAGATCCAAACATAACTATACAAGGTCAATTAGCAAATGTAGCACATAGTGTTTCAAATAATACATCTATAAGTGTTCCACAAGGAACTTCAGAAATTATAGCTACAATAAACGCTCTTAATGGTTCTAACGCTGCTGGTGGACAATCTACAAATGATATAACTAATACAATAACAGCTCAATCAGGCGCTGGTATTTATACGTTAACTAATAACGGTACAAAAGTTATAAACACATCTGCAGCTGCAACAGGTAGTGGTCAATTTACATTACAAACAACAGATGCTGGAGGCTTGTCTATATCTACTACTTTTAATGTTATTTTTACACAGCCAGCTGTAAATGCAGATTTTAATATTAACGGCGGTAAAACAATAAACGACGGAGATGGTGTGGCTCTTTGGTTTGCTAATAACACTACAAATCTTACAGCTAACATACCTAATTATTTAGACGGTGGATCTGGAATAAGCGCAAGAGACTTTTTGTTTGGGTTAACCGCGCCAGGATCTATAAATACTACTTTATTAAGAGACGTTTGCCAACCTAACATAACGCCTACAGGTAATAGTGGTACTTTTACCAATCAAACTTTTGGAAATCCTTTAACCGTTGGTACTTTTTATGTTTGGATTCAAGGTATAAACAATACTAATTTAATAGCTGGTCAAGGTAGTCAAGGTTCTGACAGAGTACCAAATTTAAATACTAGATATGCTATACAACGTAGAGCTAATTCAAGTTCTAGCTGGCAAACAGCTGTAGATATTTCAAATATTTCTTTAGATGCTACTGCTACAACTAGTACTTGGAACTGGGATTTTACAGCTGGTGGAACAGATAGAGGTTTTGTTTCAAGCTCAAGCAATTACGATCCACAAAATTTTGCGCAAGGTCTTCGTCTTACCAGAGTAACTCCTGGTGTGAGTGGCACGTATGACACTGCTTATTCAGGTCAAGTTTTTGCTTTTGACACAAGCGGAGAATATAGAATAATACTTGGAAATCTTAGTGGAGGTTCTTCTAATTTTTCGTCTTCTAACCCAGCTAATTACAATTATTGGAACGTAAGTGGGCCAACTGGACAATATGGTTTCTTTTCTAAAACTGGTAATTATCAATTAGAACAAAAAATAGGTTGTAATAATCCTACAGGTGTTAATACGCCTTTAACAACTAAGCAAAGCATAGTATATGTACATGATTTTAACGCACCTGAATCAAACATAGCCCCTGATTACGGCACTAATCCAGGTGTTTATAGATATCAAATAGCTAGTAGTAGCACCTGCAGCTCTACGTTTACATCTACAGGTGTTAATTATTATGCAGCAGAGCCTTTTGCTAAGTATGTAACACAGCTTTATACTGATGTTAATTTAACTACTGAAGCTACTTTTGGAAGTCAAGCAAATAAAAGATTTAGAAGAATGCAACTTATAAATACAGCTAGCACTGATATAAGTAACCCTGAATATACCAATCAAGGCGCTTATACAGCTACATTTACAACAGCAGCTGTAAGAACTGGAACTGTAACACGTTGTGATTATACTTAATTTATGGCAGCAATAGTAGAAGTAAAGTTTTTTAACTCTTTTTTATTAAAGAAGACAGTGCAAAATGGTGCTACTTCTACAACAGATCCTGTTTGGAACGGTTCTACAGGAGTTCCCACGGGTAATGCCGGTGCTTATCCTATAGCTGTTAGCCCTGTACAGGCAGATAGTTGGGCTATTGAAGAAGCTAGAATACGCGGAGGTTATAACAATGTTATTGTAGATTTAGGTGTAAAAGCTTATTTAGTAGAACCAGAACCTAATGCATCGTTTAGAATAAACAGTATGATATACTCAGGTATATTTAATTCTAGAACAGGTATTAATGATACTAATGTATTTAGTGTTGGTGAAGACATAACAAGATCTGTAGATCCTGCTAATGGTAGTATACAAAAACTATATGCTGAAGATACAAATCTTATTATATTCCAAGAGAATAAAGTTAATAGAGCTCTTATAGATAAAGATGCTATATATTCAGCTGAAGGTCAAGGAACTGCTGTAAGTACTAATAGATTAGTTATAGGTCAAATAGTACCTTACGCTGGTAATTTTGGTATTAGTAAAAATCCTGAAAGTTTTGCAGTGTATGGTTATAGAAAATATTTTACAGACAAAAACAGAAATGCAGTAATGCGTTTGTCTCAAGATGGTCTTACGGAAATATCTAACTATGGTATGATAGATTATTTTAGAGATGAGTTTAAAAATTTAGATACTGTAGCTGTTAATGGTAAAGCTATTGGCGCTTGGGATATATACACTAAACAATATGTATTAAGTCTGCAAGGTTCTAATATTACAAATACTTTTCAAACACTTTCTTTTGATGAGTCTGTTAGAGGTTGGACTAGTTTTTATACATATCAACCTGAACAAACTTTTAGCGTGCAGAGTAATTACTTTAGCGTTAAACAAGGTCAATTGTATCAACATAATACAAACACAGGCCAGAACAATGACAGGTCTATATTTTACGGTACATACTCTGCTTCTTCAATTTCATTTATATTTAACCCACAAGTTAGCTTATCTAAAGTGTTTAAAACGGTTAACTACGAAGGATCAACAGGTTGGGAAGTTTCAAGTTTTAGCGCAGCTAGAAGCTTTGAATTAAATGATACTTCAAATTTAGTTTACAGCTACGATGAAGGCGGTTATACAGAGAACGGCATACAATACTATGCTGGCTTTTATAATAAAGAAGGAAAATATTTAGCTAACTTAGTTAATAACAGTCAGCCTACAGCAGGAGAAGTTGTTTTCGGTGACGACATGACAGGTGTAAAAGGTTATTATGCAGCTGTGACTATAAGAACTGATAGTTCTACACAAGTTGTTGGAGCTGGAGGTAAGACAAGAGAATTATTTGCCGTATCTTCTCAATACGTAGAATCATCATATTAAAAAATTATGGAACAAATATTAGAACAATTACAAATACTATTTTTTGGAGATCCAGAATTAGGTTTAACGTTTGGATTAGGTCCTTTAGCTGTAGCCGGTTTAGTACAAGCAGGTGGAAGTTTACTAGGTGGTATAATAGGTGGTAGCGCTAAAAGAAGACAAGCTAGAGCGGCTGCTAAAGAAAAACAAAGACTTGCTAAAAAACTTGAAAGTTTAGAAAACAATAGACAGGCAATTATAAATCCTTATGATCAAGTAGAAGATTTGTCTTCTATGATTACTAATCCATATGAAAATTTAGGTGTAGCTACACAAGCAGCAGAAATGCAGTCTGAACAAGCTGATATATCTTTAGCTAATACTTTAGATCTTTTAGCATCTACAGGGGCTAGCGCGGGTGGCGCTACTGCTCTTGCTCAGGCAGCTTTACAAAGTAAAAAAGGTGTATCAGCTAGCATTGAACAACAGGAAGCACAAAACGAACAGTTGCGTGCAAGAGGAGAATTAATGCAAACGCAAGCGTTAATATCAGAGCAACAACGTTTACAATCAGCTGGAGTAGCTGGTGAACAATTTATGTTTGGAGCTCGAGAAGAAAGAGAAATGCAACAACTTGATAGAATATCAACGCAATTATCTGGAGCTGAAGCAAGAGAAGCTCAAGCTAGAGCAGATCAAACAGGAATAATGACAACTGCTATTGGAGGTATAGCAAGTGGCTTAGGTAGTTTTGGTGCTGGTGGTGGGTTTGCAGCTACTAATACTGGTGCTTTTAATGATTTTAGTAATTTAAATACTTTTAATAATACACCTAGTTTAGTAGGAAGTACACCTATACCTAGTGTAGGTTATCAAAATCCTTCTTTTAATCCTAGCACATATTTCCCAAAATAAAAATATAATGAGTTATAGAAATCCAAAACAATTTATTGATACTCAGTCGGGTCAACACTATATGAATCTTATAAAAGATTTAAATAAAGTAGGTGAAGATTATACTAAATCTGTTATAGCTAAAAACGCTGCAAATGCAAAGCGTAATAATAAAATTATTTCTGAAGCTTTAGAACAACAACAAGATATACAAAATAAACAAGGCAACGTAGTAGCTGGTAATCAAGCTTTTAATTATGGAGAAGGTTTTGATTCTTACATAAGTTCATATGCTAATTTAAAAATTGGAGTAGAAAGTGGTACAAGTGAAAATCCAGTAGCTGATAGAAAACGAATGGCAGAAATAATGGCATTACCTACTATGGCAAAACAAGGTTTGACCGGACTAGTAGACATGGCAACAGGTTTTGTAGAAAAAGCTGAAAATGCTGGTAAATTAGGAGGTGTTGATTTAGCAGGTATGAAAGAAGAAGATCTTCAAGCCTTGATGACATTTCTTGATCAGTTAAAAGGTGTAAGAAGTTTTGATGTTAAAGAAGTAAATGGTAAATTAGAGCCTGTATATGAACTTGGTAATAAATCTTATACTCATACAGAAGTATTAAGTTATATCGAAGGTCCTTTAAGTGGTGGTGTATATAATACTATACCTAATGAAACTAAAGATTGGACAAAAGCAGTTGGACTCGCTATGATAAAAGATCCTAATAACATAGATAAAGAAATATTAGATCCTAAATATTTATCTAGCGAAGTTAAAAGAACTAAACCAGATGAAAAAGGAATTATTGTTTCATACAGAGAGATAGATAAAGAAAAATTAAAAAACTCACCTACAGGTCAAACGCTTCTAGCTGATGCTGATGCTTTAACTAATGCCGATAAAATATCTTTATATAACAATATTATAGGTGGTAAAAATAAAGAAGAACCTAATTTTGAATATGGTAAAGTTTTAAATGCTAATGAAGAAAAAATTTTTAAAGATGCTTATATTGATTATGCTTTAAGCAATTATATACAACAACAATATGAAGTTGGTCGTGAAAAAATAGAAAAGCCTACAGCTACAGAAAGAAAAGATGCTAAAGATTTAAAAGACGCCAAAACAAGATTAGATATTGTAGATACTCTTCTTGAAGTAGAAGATGCTTTACCTGTATTACCAGCTGTTTTTCCAACAAATTGGTTTAACTCTAGCGAAGGTGAAGAAGCAAAACAAAGTATAATTGATATTGTAGAAAGAAGCGGTGGGAATATTGTTGGAGATGTAATAGATGATGGTTCAAGAGGTTTTAAAATAAAAGTAAACTATGATGGTAAAACAAGAACTTTATCAACAAATGATTTTAAAAGTAAAAATATATTAAGATCTAGACTTAAAGATGCTATAGGAGCAGGTGTTGAAAACATTTATGATGATATTAATATTGATTAAAATTAAATATAATGGCTAGAAATAAAGAGCAGGTTGATCAATTAAAAAAATTAGTAGATCAATTAAGATCTGAAAATTTATCTACAGATGAAATACAAGCTAGGGTTGATGAACAAAAAGCTTTGTTTGATGCTGAGCAAACAACTACTGTAGAAGTTACAGACGAAATACAAGAACCTGTAACTGAGGGAAAGACAAACGATGTTGCAACAGTGGATGCGGCTGTGACATCGGAACCGGGCACAGCATCCGAGAATACGGTATCAGAGTCGGACGATATTTTATTGGAATCAGAAAATCCTGATTGGTTAAAAGAAGATATTGTAGCAGATTTAAATACTGTAGGAGATATTAGAGAAATAGATAAAAGAATAAAATTGTTAGCTGGTAACAACAAAGATTTAAAATTTGTTAAAGAAGGTGAGATAAGTCTATTAGATTCTCCAAAAAGATTGTTTCAATACAACATGTTGATCAATAGAAAAAACGATATATTAAAGCAAACAGAAAAAGATATTAAAAACTTAGCTACTGAAGAAAAAATAGTAGAAAGTTTTGATGTTGATAAACCTGCTATACAAAGCGATTCATATATAACAGATGAAGGTGGTGTTTATATAGCTAGTGCTCCTTTGGTTGTAGATGGTGAAGTTGTAGGTAGTCAAGCTCAACCTGTATCCATGGGTGAAGTAGAAGTAGTTGGTAAAAAACTTTCTGTAGATGAGCTTTCTGAAAAATATAATAATTTTAAAGATAGAGCTATTGCAGATTCTTTTGATGTCGTAGCTACAGCGCTTGAGCTAGTGCCTTTTGAAAGTGAATTTAAAACTTACGTTCAAGAAAAAAGTAAAGAAAATAGAAGTAAAAGAGATCTTTACAATAAACTTTATCAAGAAGGTAAAATAGACTTAGATGCGACTAGATCAGCTTTTAATACTATAAATAATAGTATGAGAACTATGGTTAATTTAGATGATCAGTTTTCTTATTTAGATGCTTTGATATTTTCACAAAGTCCTGATGAAGAAACAAGTAAGCAAGGTTATTCTAAATTAAAAAAAGCTAGAGAAAATTTAAATTTAAAAGAAAGTTATTTTTTACCTACTCAAAGATTTGATAGGCTTAAAGAAAAGTCAAACGCTTTTGAGTATGTAACCGGAGGTTTAGCAGGTTTATTTGACGCTGGTATGGCTGTTGCTACTACTGTAGCTCAAACAACGCCTGGGCTTGCTGTTAACATATTGTCTAGTAATTTAAAGGAACATAATTCTATAGCTGCTCAAAGAATGGGTATGACTAACGAAGAATATTTAAAGTCAGGAGAAGCAGATTTTGTAACTCCAGCTGTAACTACAGCTTTTGAATTAGGCTCTGAATGGTTAAGAATTAAACAAATATCTAA
>JAAHTH010000806.1_pt5 | contig 11455 bp, 17 predicted proteins | sample 6116091 | NCBI WGS metagenome assembly JAAHTH01 (sample SAMN13939990, study PRJNA603662) | sponge metagenome | isolation source: marine sponge | host: Mycale hentscheli | place: New Zealand | collected 2006
TGTGGTCTTCGCTTAAAGACATATTATCTAATCTCTTTTTAGCGGCTTCTATAAGCTTCGATCTAGGAATATCACAAGGGTCATCATGGTTATGCTCTATACTAAAAGCAAAATCAAACATAGTAGAATACTTGTATCTTAGGTTACTCACTTACTTGTCTCCATAAAGCCAGTCTAAGTACTGCTTAACTGCATCGGATACTGGCTCATTTGCGTCACCGCTTCTAGGGGGTTTTGGAGCATCGCCGTCACCGTAAAACGAATCTAATAAATCTCCGAACATAATAACTCTTTCTTCTTAATAAACTTTGAGAAACCTCTATAGTATGCATAAATTTGAAAAAGAAAGAGAGGCATATTTCAGCCTCTCTATCATTGTCGTGACTAATACATCAGTCCCAACCGAGGGTATTGTTATCGCCGGAAAACACCACGGACTCGACTTAGCACTCGACGAACACGTCCGCGACCGCGGGATAGTACGTTACTTGCTACGCCTACTGACCGGCTAGACACTGAACGACCACGAGATACTACACGAGTAACTCCAGAACGAACAGTGGAACGAGTAGAACTAACTACCCCTTTTGTCTTACCAATAACAGCACTGCCTGCTGAACGGATCCTACGGACGTTACATCCGATCCGCCCACGGAGAGCCCCAGAGGTTACACTGGTACTCTCAGCAGTTAGTGTGCTGTTATCAGTCTCAATATCGTTATCAAACGTAGGTAGGTTGATAACAATATTTCCTGAAGAGTTGCTCTCTTGAGCAGATACTACAGTACCTGATACAACAAAACCAAGAACAAACATCAACAAAATCATTAAATATCTAAACTTCATAATCAAAAATCATCTCTCTAAATTAAATTGCAATAACCAAACAGTTTAGTTATCTTTCTTACAGCACGGATCATTATCACAAGTGTCTGCATTATTTGTGCAACCATCTTGTACTGGAGTGTCATTGCTAATAGGATTACTATCAGAAGAACAACTCGAACTATTACCGCCACAACATCCATCACTCATATCTTACTCCTTAAGTTGTCTGTCCAACCAACGCGACACACGTTGATTATAATTAATAAGTGAGTCAGAGACACCTTGTTTGGTAAGCTTTTTAATATCACTACCATCGTACTTAGGCATAAAGTCTCTAGACTCTAACATTTTTTTAGCTAATTCTACTTTTCTTGGGGTTCATTTCTTTGGGTATCTTGTCTTATACTGATAAGAAATAGTGACACCATGTGTTGTTAATTTCATAATATACATACCTAGGTTAACATAGATCCATGTATAAATCCTAGAATTCAGATTGCATATCCTAATGCAACAATCAGGATAAATAATGAAAACGCCAATATTATATACTTACTCATCATACTATCTTTCTAAATCAGGGTATTTTGCGATAACATTTTTGTAACGCACAGAATGTCTTATACCTGCTGAGTATCCATCATGATATTTTTCTGAGCACAATGCTATAACACTTAGGGTTCAGAAGATCATACACAAAAAGAAAGGAACAATACCGTACAATAGAATTAAGCCTCGTACATGCATAAACTCTCCTACATAAAGTTTTCTAAATTGATCTCATCATAATCTACTTCGTCATCTACATAAGTATCTTCTATAAGATCTGTTTCATCTAATGATTCAAAAGGTAAATTAGAAATAGAATCAGAGGTTAGAACCTCTTCTATTTTTAACATACGAATCACATCTTCTACATTGTCCTCTGTATTTATTTCTTTATTTATCATTATTATTTCTTACCGAGGGAGCCCCTCTAACACACACGGGGCTCCCTCTAAATTATTACGTATTATGAATCGTCTGCTATGACAGTATCTATACCTTGTGGATCCACATTCCAACAATACCATAGACTCATCTTAGAAAAGATAGAAGTCTTTTCTAGCCATGTCTCTGAGCCGTATACTGCAGACATGATTTCTTTTAAGAAACCATTTTGCATAGCCTTTTTAGTTTGCCTGAATGTTGGTTTGTTCTCTAGGAACCATTGAATAACCTCAATGCGTCGCTTAAGACTTTTTACAGAGCGTACTCTAGACAACATACGAAGCTCTACTCTACCATTCTTGTCTAACTGCAACGGTTTATATTTGCTGTTAGTCAAAGATATAGTCTCTTGGAAGTTTAGCTTATTGATCTTGCTATTTTGCATCCGGTTAGGAAACAAAGTCAGCATGAAAGCTACCATAGGTAGGATTTCTTTAGCCAATTCTTCTGAAGATTTACCAAACTCTGAGATAGAGATATGCCCACCGCATCTGTTAGATGATGCACCATTGATGAAGTCAGCACATGAATCCATGGCATCTAGCATTTCTTTCTTCTCTTTGGTAAGGTTGTACCCATGTGATACTAACTCTAAACCGCAGTTACTAAGACTTCCGTCATGAACATATAACCAACCTTTCGGACAGTGCAAACCATCTCCATGGTACATAGCCTCCCAAGATGTTGGATCTTCTTTCTCGATCTCTAAGCCAATAAGAAACGGATGCTCTTCTGATGCCTCAGAGATATGAGTACTTGCTTTGTAATGAGCTTTTGAATATTGTACATTAGCTTCTTTAACAAAGATCCACTCACCCTCTGCTGTTTTGATATAACCTGCATCTTTAGCACATACAGTACTACAGAATGAAAGCTCTTTACCTTCTGCATCAGAATATACCACGCATTCGTCTTTCAATGTATTCCTGATATAAGATTTACCACAACAAGCACACACACCTAAAACTTCTGGAGGATACCAATATCCTGTAGAAGGTAAGAATGTAAGATTTGAAGTGTCTGTAATAAGGGTTCCGCAATACTTGATATGCAAACCCATATCCGATAGAACGTTTACTACCTTTTCTCTGTCCGCTGTTGAAAGCTCGTACATATATAATTCATCTGGGTTAGGGGTCATACTGCCATATTCCTTTGCATTTCTTCTACTTTTTTGGATACAATTAAACGCTTGTTATGATTAACAGTACTGATAGCTTCTTTTTTATTTAAGGTAAAAATATAAGATAGAACAGTACTATTAGATCCATCGGCTAAACAAACACTACGTCGAACAGGTACTACATACGAAGGAGCACATGCTGAATTGAACAATTCTTTGTATTGATCTACTGTCAATTGATAAGTTATTGTTTCTACTTTCATACTGTCGTCATCTAACATAGGTAACATATACGCTGTTCCATGGTGCTCTACCATCGACATAGCTGTAACAAGCGAACTACGGCCTAAACACATACCTTTAGATAAGATAGCTTTAGTTTTGTAATTGGATAGCAAGTATCCATATACTGAGACTATAACTAAACCTGAAGCTTCTGTCATAATCTTAGGGGTATAAGTTACCAGTGGCTTGCTTGTAGTTATAATACCTGATGCTTTCTGAGACTCAGACTGCGTATTAGTTTTATTAGAACCACCGAGCAAACCGAAAGATCTATTATCTTTCTTAGTACCGTAAGAACCTTTCTGTACACTACTTTTGGTTACCCACATATCATTGACAAGAACATATTCTTCTGCCTCAGATTTCTTTTTATTCTTAGATTTTTTGTTTACCTTGTTTTTATTAGCGGCGTCCCATCCGCCATCCCAAGCATCGTTTTGATAGTAACCACCGCCATAGCCACTAACGCCGGCACCATATGCCGAATACGGACTCGTCGTGGTTCTGTTTTGAAATGTTTGGAGCACGTTATTCTTAGAATATTGTACTCCCTCCTTCTCAAACCACTTACCCGTGCGAACAACTTCTTTAGTCTTACGGTTAATACATAGAAAACGTGCTTCCCACATCTCCATAAACTTGATCTTATCTTTCTTGCGTGGAATAGTAGCTAAGATTTGAATAGCTAATCTAGTGTCATTAGCTTTCTTGTCTGCAAAACCACTGATGGTACCGTTCATAGAGATCAACCAATCACCTTGTTCGAACATATGAATATTGGTACTACACACTTTACCGGCTGTTGCGTATCTGGCATGGGCTAGATACGGTTTTTCTTCTGACATATGGAAAAGCATCTCATCTTTATCCATTGTCTTTATAAGTTTGTCTTCTTCTGGAAAGTAAATTGCAAATCCATCTGGATTCTTAGATACACATCTCTCTAAGATGTCCTCATCAATTTTCTTACCACTGCTGTTGTCTACGATGATGCAAATAGTGCTACCCTCTTTCTTTAGTTTGTTAATTCTGCTTTAAGATTGACAATACGTGGAATTACTTCTCTGTATTTTTCCTCTGTTACTTCTCCAAACGATGGAGCAGAGTTGATCTCAATAACTTTCCAATCACCTGCTTTGTTTACACGAACATCACAAGCACCGAAGTCGAGACCGCAAGATTCCATAGCTGCTTCACAATCAGCTACGATGTCATTCCATGTCTCTGGTTTGTCAAATTGCTCGTTACTCTCCATAAACCACACTGAATTGGAATTATTTCTGTACCATCGTTGGTCTTCTGGAGTGTCTGCCTTGAGCATCTTTCTATTAGTATAGAAACAACCTTGGCCTCTACCTACGTGTAGTCGATACTCTTTGGTATAGTTGTAATACCGTTCGAAATACCAACGACTTAGCCGGTGCTTGTTGATCTCCGCAAACTGTTCTAACTCTTCCATGGTTCGTAAGATATGCATACCTGTACCTCTTGAACCATAGATAAGCTTAGCCAATACTGGCTTATCTAAAACACCAATATCATTTTGTAGATCACATAGTACTTCATCTACAGTTTGATACCATTCTGGCGTTCTTACATCCATTTCATCGAAACATTGTTTCATACGAATTTTGTTAGACGAATTCTTAATAGATTCGATACTGTTTACTTCTACTGGAATATTGCTAGGTGTCGTACTGCCGAAGCGTACAACTGCTAGATGATTACATAATACACCACTACCGTTTTTCTTACGAAGAACTCCGTGAGAAGGATGTCTTGATTTAATACGAGCAAATCTTTTATTGAATGGCATTACCATGTCCCCTTTAGTTTGTTAATTTTGTGTGGTTGTTGTTGGTATATATACATATACGCTGAAACGTAATTGTTACTGATTTTGTTAGTTAGCCGTACCGCTATGTTTTTGGCCTTGTAAAAAGTAGGATGGCCTTCTAGCCTGTGTAAGCTAGCTAATTCGAAATTATTAACTCTATATACTTCTCCTGTGATTTTATCAGTGCCACCTTCTTTTACACCAGGGAAAGCACCTAAGTCGTACATAGTATATTCCGATGCCACTGTCTCGGCCTCTCCAATATACTCTGCATCTTGTAATAAACCGTGATTGCTATGTCCTGCTTTAAGCGTACCATATACAAATACTATGTGTGTGTCTGTCATAATATATTATAGTTCCTTATACTTTCTTATCAGAGACTGTGCTGCTTCTAAATCTCTAGTGTTGATAGCGTTGCAAATAGCTTGTTCATCTCTTGAAAAATCTAGCTTAGAGTTAAACCTACTGATAGCTTTTTGAGTCAAAGCATACACTAGTTCGATAGTACCTCTATCTTCTAACAAGTTACCGCCTAAGCTACGGTACTCGAATAGTTGAATTTTGTTATCATTACTATCATATGTAGTATTGACTCTAAAATCGCCAGCTAAACCATACAAAGTTCTACGATCATTGTCATCATCTAGGAACAAGCAAGGCAAGCCTACTTCTAAGTCAAAACATTTAGCAAGTAGTTGAGCATCTTCGAATTTAAATCTTTTACCTTCTGAATTCTTTTTATGAAAACCAACATGTACATGAAAACCACAAGTACGCATGTTAGTTGTATTTCCGTCAGGTGCTGTAATATCATCTGTGTATGGGTCATTAGATTGTGAACAACCTAACGTACGTAGGTCATTGCTGTCTAAGTCTTCATCAGTATACATAGCACTTGACATGGCACCCATTGTTAGATTGCTCTTAGCCAGCTCAGCATTCCCAACATCCATACAATACTGAATAGCGTCTGCCCAATCAGTTACATTATTAACGGGCGGGATATTAAACTCTGCCATAGGGCCATCTTCTTGTTTGAAACAACCTCTACCAATAGCAATAGGTTCTTCCTTAGTACCTCCCAGTTTGTTTGTAACAGGTGTAACAACATCATCTTGTTTGAATACACCCATTTCGAAATCAGAACCGAAAGTAGGTTTCTCGATAGTATAACTCATGATTTTCCTTTATAAAAAACGTTGAAGATACCCGTGTATTTTAATCTGTTAATATATTTATCTACATTTTTATTGGTTAGATTTTTCTTTCTTAGATCTTGAAAGTACTTTTCCATACACGCTGTGTGTCCCAAAGATCTGCAATTATTAATATGTGTAAGCATAGATGTAATATCCGAACCATGTACATAGATAGATGTGTTTAATCTAAGATATAACAACATAGAATAAACAGCATGCATATCCTGTCTATATTTCTTCATAGTACTGTCTTTACTTACAGTCAAAGTATATTGCATAAACGCATGTTTTGACGTGCCCTTTAAAAGTTCACTGGCATGAAAAAATGTTTCAGGATTATATTCATATGAAGAATAAGTACATTCTCTAACTGACGCACCATTATTAAACACAATAACAGGAAGGATATCCTTGGATGTTTTCATACTTTTTTTAATATGCCGCATCATTACAGCTACAAATTCTTTCCTATTTTTAATAGGTTTATTTGTTACTATTTCTTTCTTCTGAAATATAACGCATTGATTAGATGCAAGCGTAGCAGGTTTTAGTTGACCTACAGCATCTGATATATTTGCACAGAAATTTACAACATTCGCTACGCTATGCCATCCTGAGCTATTATGATAATCAGTAGATATTTCTGTCCTAGCTGCTCTGCGTTGTTGTTTCCACGTACCTAGTTTTTTATGTAGATTTGATTTGCATAAAAATTCCAATGCTTTCTTGCCTGCATTCCAATCTTTATCTGGAAACCCTCTGCAAGAATCGTACTTATCTTCGATATCATCAATATTCTCTAGCAGCTCATTGAACGTATCATACTCCCAAATGAGACAAGAACGCAATAATGTAGTGATAACACTTGCTACAGTAGGGTTAATTTTATCTACGAACCAATCTTTTCCCATATGTAATTCCACGTACTTATCACATATTGAAAATTCAATATCAATATCATACGAATTATTAATATACGTAATACACTTCTCGATGTTACTAGCATGTGCAAGCATATCAACATTTGGAAAATGTAAATATAATTTAGTAGCTTTACCTACATTACGCATAGGATACCCATATACCTGTGCGTTTTTCTTTACACGTCTAGGATACTTTTTAATTAGGAATACTTCTTGCAAGTAATCTTTACATCGCATTCCGTTGTTGATAGGTTTAGTATCCGTGCCTAATAGAAAGTACATGTGTCTAGTTCCAGAAGCTGTCTCGATGTATCTTCCATGTCCTACATCGAAAGCTTTAACAACTTTTTTATTAGCAGTAATTACATTCATACTCAAAGCTCCAAACATTTTTCTATAAAGTCAAAAAACAAAGTCTTACAAGAATTACCTACTTGTTTAGGTAGTGACCACTCTGGATGTGGTTGGTACGATAATGAATTATGATTAGGATAAACCATAGCTTCAATGTCAATACTATCATCATCAATGTCATAATACATATCTGTAATCTCATCAGCACCCAAACTACTAGCTGTCTCTTTGAATGTGGCTAATTTATTGCTAAACATTAACACATCACCGCAATGAATATCTGCCATTGCTTGATGATGCGAAGATGTAACAATTACTTTTTTTAGTGCATTACCTATTCTAACACAAACCTCATGTGCTTTATTATGTCTATCAATATCTTGATACAACCAACCACCAGCTAAACAGTGCAAAAGCTGACCGCCTCTACAAATACCTACTTGAGCTTTGCCTTTTTCTACAGCATCATAATAAACTTCCATTTCTCTTTTGTCTAGTTTTGGATTGCACCAGGTAGTGGAATGCTCATGCTGATTATATATATCAGGTGAGATATCTGAACCACCTAGATATACAATAAGATTTGCATCTTTTGGATTAGAACATTTTACTGCACCTTCTTTAGAAAACATCGCGTCTACTTGACGATCTGTTCCTGATGCAATTGCATATTTATATGACATTTTTAATTCCTCTCGTTTAAATACGGTATTTGTGTAGGTCCTGTGTACCAAAGCGATAGACATGGATACATGTACCTATCTAGAAAATCACAATCATCTCTATCGCATTCACAATCATCATATCCATCATCTTTACAATCACACGAATATAATGATTCTTTGTGCTCATCCATTTCAACTGACTCTGAAAAATACTTACTATAAGTATATAAAAATATAGCCTTTAGATATCCTAATTGAAAATAATTTAAACCACCGATGTCTACTTGTTCAAAATTCCTTAGCATATGTTTTCTAATTTTATCTGTATTACCAAGTATACTTACTAGTACATTTGATTTAACCTCCGCTGCACTAATATTAGGATACACCATAAAGATAGAATTAAATAGTACAGATGATATGTGCGAAGTGGTAGTAGATGGAAACAACTGTTTTGAACTCTTTTTATTCGACAGTACGTTATACATATAGCTTACATCTGTATAGAATGATGGGTGTCTTCTATTAGGATCGTTGTAGCACAGTGATCCTATAGGTGAACTGACCCAATTGCCTAATTTCGTATTGAAGTCCGGTAATCTAACATCATCACAGTAATGAAACATATTATTTAAATAATAATTTCTATTTGTAGGTTTTAGATTTTTATAGAGGAGATCCCATCTATTATCTACTGTTGAATCATGTAAGTCGTACGTTTTCCACGGAGTATAAAATCTAAAAAACTCTTCATAATGCTCCATCTTAGACATTAATTCGTCTGCACTTAGATCTAAAATTGAATGATATATAACTTTCATAAGCGATCTATCCCAACACCATGTAGCATATGCTAATTTATCATACATCTGAGATATGAATATATCAGGATGGCTATCCTCTAATCTAGATACACTATCAATAGCTGTTGAGGATATATCCTGTAGTTTTTCATTTAATTTTGTTATTGAATAGTGGTCTACGTCCATATGTTAATATCCTCATCTATATCAAGTAATTCTAGTTCCCATATATTAAATAAGTCAACTGCAATAGTATTAGCTAGAAGAGATACAAAAGCCTTAGGGCTATTAGCATATCCATTCTTAAGTCTAAATTGTGGGGGTCGCGATTCGCCATGGTTGCTTGTATAGTACCCTGTTCCTGCATTAGCGTATAGTAGAGTAGCAAGAGTTTGTACGGCCATAGGTGCAAATCCATCAGGAATGCCTATACGCTCAGAAAAAATAGGTAGAGATTTAAACATATTCTTTGCCGAAGCTTCGCATCTGCTTACATAACTATCTACTACATACTTTATTTTTCTATCTCTAATTACTGCATTGACAGTACTATAATTATTAATCATACAACCTAACAACGCAGGTGCAACAGTCCGATAATAAGCATCTGTCTCTCTTTGAGCATAATGCAGTAACTGAGAAACTATGGTTTCTTGTTCGTTAGTTAAAGCCATTGTGAATATAAACCTCTGTTAATACTTTGTAATTATCATTATGAACTACTTTATAGTATACTTTTTTAGCGTCTCCTTTAACATTAATTTGCAGAATGTCTCCATTAGTTAGTACTGTACCAATTGTATCTGTAATATTATCAATACATTGCATGTATGCATCACTAGATACAGGACCTGCTACTGTTATTTCTTTTACTAAGACTAGATCATGTTTACATAGAGTAATTTCTTGACTATCATTAAACATAACATTTACACTTGGTTCAACTAACTGAGATCCTCTTGATGTTGCAGTCTCCACAACATAACCTAGGCTTCTTTTAGACATAGCACGGCCTCTTGCAGATCTATCACAAATTAAAACAGGAGATCCTGTATCAATGCTTCTCGGTTTCTTTTTAGTTTCTTCTAGTAATGTTAGCCTATCAGCAGAGACTCCATACATATTCCAGTAACACAGAGGACCTGCAATATGATAAACCCCAGCAGATTGAATACTTTTAATATAACCAACAGTACCGTCATCTACTTTTATTTTATCTCCAATAAGAAAAGATTCGATTACTGTGTCTTCGAGATCGCTGTCGTCCAGGTTTGAATCAATCATTGCCCAATCTACATCGTTGTAATTATCATTAAATTTATTTGACATATTTATGCTTTCTTATTATTGTTTGTAGTGTCACACGTATTTTTTGCGTCTTCGCACTTTTTATGTTTATTATATACAACTCTGTTATACAACCTAGTACATGCGTTCATAATCTCTATACACTCATATGATATTGTAGGCAATACGTTACTTAGCGTACTACCTAAGACCCATTTATCACCAGTCCATTGAGCTACTATTCTATTTCTTTGAGTTAGAATAATCTTAGACCCATCTTTACTTTTATAATTAGTTGCATGAATATCTGCACCGTCTATCCTATCTATAAATTCACATGAAAATCTTGATTCATTAGTCATATTATCTGTTTTTTTCATTTGTTTTCTCTTATAAATTATTTTAATTTGGACAACAATGCTTCTGATATCTTTGATTGAAAATCAGGAGTGCTTGTTTTTTCATTTAAAACCCAGCCTTTAATAACGTTCCAATGTAACATATTATTACATCCGAAAGTGATTGAACCATCCTTAGTAAGACTACGTACTATAAACTGATTTGAAAAACCAGCCGTAGTAAACACCTCTTTAGCCACTTGATACAACTCAGACCCTACTACGCCTGAAATATCTCTTACTAATTTCAATTCATTATCATGCATACATATTCTCCCTTTATAATAAATTAGTTACTCTGACTCTAACACATGTTAATCAAATTGATAACAATTCTCAACCTCTACAATAGCTTTTGCTATTGATTGTTCTGCTTTCTTAGATAGATATCTAGTATTATATTCTTTTATAATATCTTCGTTATCTGTTTCTTTTACCATATGAGATAAAATCTTATTAGCCATAGTCACTGTCTTTTGTGATACACCGATATGTTTTGCAAAAGACATTGATAAGATATCACTTCTATGTACCCAAACACCTAATGTGTATGCTAGCTTAGATGATTTTGTTCTATAATCAAAAACAGGTAGACAATAATACATATTAGAATCTACTTCTTTGACCACACATAATAGTAATGATTGAGCTTGCCCTGTATTATCTTGCCATTTAATATAACTTTTAACCCAAAAACACAAACCATTTTTGATCATACTACCTCGATCACCTAGATGTTTCTCGTTCCAATCACTTGTAC
>JAAHTH010003214.1_pt1 | contig 11454 bp, 8 predicted proteins | sample 6116091 | NCBI WGS metagenome assembly JAAHTH01 (sample SAMN13939990, study PRJNA603662) | sponge metagenome | isolation source: marine sponge | host: Mycale hentscheli | place: New Zealand | collected 2006
TAGTGGTCTAAGCATATCGAGAAAAGTATAAAATATATCCCGCGCCAATAGAATCTCCAACTTAGAGATATCGCTCTAAAAACGTATGAATAACACTTCTGCTTAATACAAAAAATAGTATATCTCAAATAAACCTTTTCTCCATACGGGCTTAAATGCTATTAGCTAAGTACAATTTAAGACTATGATTTTTAACAGGATCAGATAAATCAGGTCCATGATATACCTCATCATTAAAAATATATCTCCACGTCTTTGCTACAACCTCTTCAGCAATAACAGAGCTCAGTTAAATTTTAATGCGTTCGAGCTTCAAATAAAATATCAGCGCATAAAACGAATTGATTTAAATGCGCTTACCCTGTGGCATGACGTATTACTTTTCATCTATATCCAACCAAGTGGCAATTGAAATATTTTATCCGTTATCCATACCGCCTCAGAGGATTGATTAATTAACAATCCAAATGGAAGTTTATTGTCTTCTATGAATTGACTTAAATGCTTAAGCTGTTTTAATTGAACCATTGTCCCATATTTAATTTCAATAGGTAATACACCAAATGGGCCACTTAAGATTAAATCGATTTCTGCACCAGCACGTGTTCGATAATAGCGCGCATTCCAGTTTGTAATGGCCATTGACTCAAGGCCTTTGAGCAATTCTTCAATTACAAATCCTTCAAATGAAGCACCAATACAAGCCGATTTAAGCAGCGCCTCCATATCCGAAATGCCTGTCAAAAAATGTAATAACCCACTGTCTCTGATATATCCTTTAGGCAGTTTTACAATCGCTTTAACTGTACTGTTTTCATAGCTTAATATTTCTCGCCAAACAAACGTTTGAGTTGCAATATGCAAATAATCTCTCGCAGTACTTTCATTAAACTCTAATGCACGACCTATTTCAGATTTATTGACAATGGTTCCAGATAAGTCTGAAAGCATTGTTACAAAGCGTTGAAATTTATTTCGGTTCAATTGTGGAAATAAACGTGCTATATCCCGATGAACATAAGTATCTTGATAATTTTGCATCCACAGATGATAATCTTTATCAGGTAAAGATAATAAAGGTTCAGGGTACCCCCCTTTTAACCAAATATCTCGCATTTTTTCATTTGTGATCGGCTGCGTCTCAAACTTTATTTTTTTAATATCTAGTCGCTTTTGGTTAAAAATTTGATAAAAAGGACTGAGCGGCATTTGATAATACTCGTTCGCTTTTAAAGTCCCAATTTCTACTATACCAATGCGTCCAGCAAGACTTTCTGAAATTTGTTTTAATAAACTTGGACTACTCGAGCCTGTCAGAATAAAGCGATTTTTCTCTTCACGTTGTTTATCTACAACACCTCGAAGAATCTCAAATAATGCAGGATAGCTTTGTGCTTCATCAAAAATAATTTCTGATGAAAATTGCTCAAAATATAGCATGGGATCGCGCGTAATCATCTCGAAATCTTTAGGGTTTTCGAGATCAACATAACGCCACATAGGTCTTAGCTTTTTAGATAAAACGGTTTTTCCTGTTTGACGCGCACCTACCAAGGCCACTACAGGAAAAATGGTTAGCAATCGCTCTATTTTATCTTCCAGGTTTCTGGACACTTGCATGTTGTCTTCTCATAAGAACGAAAATAATCTATTTACCTCAGATTACATGTAAATTTCGGGCGCGGCAACCGATTTTTACATGCAAGCATCTTCATACCATATTGCATAAACAGTTACTTATTTTGTAATGCTTAAATATGTAGGATATTCATAGAAATATAAATTCTACGTTGGTTCAGCCACAACAGCTTTTGTATCACGTGCATAAATATCATCATAGCGTGTAATATCATCCTCTCCTAAATAAGCCCCACTTTGTACTTCAATCACATAAAGCGGTTTCGCACCTGGATTACTCAAGCGATGCATGGTTTTGGGTGCTATATATGTTGATTGGTTCACTTCGAGCTGAAACACATCTTCTCCATTCACAACTTCGGCAATGCCTGCCACCACCACCCAGTGCTCCGCCCGATGTTCATGCTTTTGCAGTGAGATTTTAGCCCCTGGCTTTAACATTAATCGCTTTACTTTAAATGCCTCGCCTTCGGCTAATATTTCAAATGTACCCCAAGGACGCTGTGTACACGTATGCGCCTCTGCAAGCAATTGATGCTCATCCCCCAAAGACGCCACTAAATCTTTCACTTGCTGAGAATATTTTTTATCAGCCACCAAAACGGCATCTTTTGTCGCCACAATAATTTGGTCACGCACACCAAGCGCTGTAACCAAAATATGCTCACTACTAATTAAACAGCCCTCGCTTTTTTCAGCTAACGCTTTGCCTTGCAATACATTACCCTGTGCATCAGATGCATTGGTCTCAGCCACTGCCGACCAGCAACCTAAATCATTCCAGCTAAGATTCATAGGCACAATCACAGCGCGCGATGTTTTTTCCATCACAGCATAATCAATTGATTCTGAGCGGCATGTTGAAAATGCAGATGCATCCAATCGAAAATAATCATGCTGTTGATGCGCATTGTGATAGGCTGCTTCAGTTGATTTAAACAGCTCAGGCTCAAACTCGGATAACTCTTCAAGATAGGTCGTTGCGCGACACACGAACATGCCACTATTCCAATAAGACATGCCGCTTTTCATGCATGCTTCCGCCACTTCAAGACTTGGTTTTTCACGAAAACGAGCAATACCATACACCCCTTTTTCTTGCTCAGCTGCAATATCAATATAGCCATAACCCGTTTTAGGGCTCGTTGGTTTAATGCCAAACGTAACCATTGCCGGTGTATGAATCACAAAATCAATGGCTCGCTGCATGGCAGCTCGCCATGGCGCTTCATCCTCAATCCAATGATCTGATGGTAGAATCACTAATACCCCATCTTCTCCCACGGTATTTAAAATATGATGTGCGGCACATGCAATCGCGGGGGCTGTATTTCGTGCACAAGGTTCTAATAAATACGTTAGATTAGGATTCGTGTGCTGAAGCTGGTCTTGGCACAAAAAATAATGCGCTTCATTTCCAACCACGAGCATATCTTGCTGTGCCATTTTTTCGGCACGCATGACGGTTTGTTGAAGCAAAGAATTCTCACCATGCAGCTTTAAAAATTGCTTCGGAAAATCTTTTCCCCACCCCCACCCCCCCCCCCCCCCCCCTCCCCCCCCTCCTCCCGAAAACCCTTTCGCGACAAAGGCCACAATACCATACCATAACCACCTGCTAAAACAACGAGGAAAACTTGCATCATATGACCATCATCCTATTCATTGAATCTCCAATTTTATCGCTTTTCTAATGCCAAAGAAAAGACATCTCTCGCCATTTTCTTCATAATATTTTCTCTTAAATATTTCGAAATAAAATCTACTCGAGGCACTGTTTTCAAATCAAGCAATGAAAAAGCATGCTTTGCTGCTTCTATATTGCCAGGATTAAAAACACTTGCGTTTGAAATTTCATGAGTCACAAACGTTGCAGCATATCCGCCAACTCCCGCCCAAATGGGTTTTCCCATTGCTGCATACTCGAATAATTTGGACGGCAATACTTTTTGAAAAGCTTCATAATCATTCAGATGTAAAAATAATACATCTGCTGCTTCATATTCTTTTACCAATGCAAATCGGTCCATAGGCGCAACCAGTTCAACATTAGTGCAGCCCAATACTTTTAATTGCTTCTGCAGTTTTTCTTTTCGTGCACCTTCCCCAATAATGCGAAAAAATAGTTTGCCTTTCTTTTCTATTGCGAGTTGCGGAATAATTAAGTCTAGTCCCTGTCCTTCACCAAGCGTCCCCGCATAGACAACGTTAATCGGAGCATCTGAAACATCTGAATCTTGCTGTACTTTTTGATTTACTAAATGCTGATCAACCCCATTGGTATGAAAACTAAATGTTTTTTGCGGATACCTTACTTTAAAATAATCAGAAAATCCTGGTGACACCAAATTAACATGACTCGCACGTTTAATCGTCCACTTTTCTAACCCTGAAAAAACCGGAATCACGCATTTTGAAACACGTTTTGGCAAGGTATCTTTTAGTGTATCAGCAAAAATATCACGAATATCAAGATATAAAGAACAACGCTTCCAACGTGCTAAGCATGCGCCAAACGTTGCTGTGAATAATTTTGAGGAAGTTGCATACACCAAATCATATTCTGTTTTTTTTACAGATAGACAGGTTTTAAAGATATAACGATTAAATATCAAGGCTTGATGTTTAATGCCACCTTTGGTCGCCGGCAAAGCAATCCTCTCAATGGTTAAGTTACCTTGACGCTCATATGTTTCAGCGGATACATCATAAGATGCAAAGCGATTTGGAAGCGTTGTAATTAAATGTATTTCCGCGTCTTTAGGTAATATTCGTTGCAAATGCTCAATCAAAACAGCACACCGAAAAGCACCTGCCGATAAATCAGGAGGGTAATAAAAAGACAAAACCAAAATTTTCACAAAAATCTCACTTATAAATCAGCTTGCAACTCACCTTCGTCATAAGGCGTTTCATTTTCGTCACTACTCAGCCTTTTCGTCAATGATAAGTAACCTAAAAAGGCACTTAAAAACAAGACAAACTGCCAGCCTTCTGGTATTTGCATATGACATAAGAATAAACCGAATAAACCTAAACTCAATGAAAATAAACTTAAACCGAGTGTGGACCAAAATAGTGGAATATTTTTACTCTGTAATAAATGATGAATATGATCATGACTCGCCTCAAACCAAGACAGACCGGCACGCTTACGAATAAAACATGCGCTCGTCATATCAAACAATGGGAACCCAACCACCCAAAGAAAAGTGACGGGTTTAATCACATCTGACTCCATCTGAGAGAGTATCACGACCACCCAAGCCACAAAAAAAGCTAAAAAATTACTGCCCGAGTCACCTAAAAAAATAATTGCATGTCTACGTCTGGGTAAAGGCGCATTAAAACAAAGAAATATCACATTTAAAGCTAAAAATACAAATAATAACAGTGACATCATAAATGCTTGCAAATAAAGACTTATCAAAAAAAGCAAAATCACTTCCATCAATACCACGCCACCGGCAAGACCATCTTGCCCATCCAGCATATTCACCGCATTGATAAAGCCAACCACTAAAAAAACCGTCACAGGCACAGAAAATGCGCTTAAATAAAGATTCGGAACAAAGAAGAGTCCACCCACATAATTAATAGAGTGATGGCCGATTAATATAAAACATAAGACTGACATAGCTTGCGCAAAAAATCTAACACTGGCACGATTTGCATGAATATCATCAATTACACCCGCGATCATTAAAACGCATGCACCAAACAGCATGCCTAAGTATAAGTGGCTAGGTATCGGTAATATAAATAAACTGGCCCATAATCCAAAAAAAATAGCGAGGCCACCAATCAGAGGTGTTTGTACTTGATGCTTTTTTCGCCCACCCGGATGGTCCATTAAATCAAAATGTAGTGCAACAGGCCTCAATGCAAAAATAGCAATTAATGCCACCAACGCAGCAACTCCTGCACCCCATAAATAAAGGGGATAACTTTGCATTGAACACTCCTTGTTGTATGCATATACACTTCTAGTTTTTCTTAAGCCATTCAAACTGAGTCATGATTTTATTGCTTGAAAATAAGACTTCTATACAAATATTTTCTTTAACGCGATTAAATCCATCATACCAATGTGCTGACACCGATGACAAGCAACCATCACTTAGTAATGAAATTTTAAATTCAGCCCCATTTGACAAACAGCAAACGATTTCATCAGCATGGCTGGCTAACAACTTAATCGATGGATGCAGGTAAAATCGGGCTTTTGCGCACCTAAAATGCCCCTGAATCTGATCAATAACGAGTAATTTATCTTTATTAACTTGCCACGCTCGTTGGTGAATATTTTTTGAAGATAAACGCGTATAACCATTATGGCTACAAATAATATCAATTTGATTGGTTTGTCTTTCTATTTTTAATCCAACAGGCCGTGCCCGCTTTGCAGTACGAAAGCCAGACCACACATCAGATGAATTTTTATTATTAATTTCTACTGTATTATGCGCTGCTGTGCCACGTTGATACTCGCGTAATTCACCTATCCCATATTCTGAAATACCAGAATTAACGATCACGCGCTGCCCAAATAAACTCAACTCAAAACTCAAAGTATCCGCATGTGCATGACCTGGCTGATAGTCGGGCCCAACCTCACCTACATCTAATATTAATTTACCTTTTTTAGGCAAATCAATCATGACATATCCTGTATCTTTTAAATGCTGCAACATCAATGCAGAGGGCTCTTTCTCGCTATCTACTTCAAAAATATTTAATTGCTTTGCATATGCTTCAATCCCTTCATATTTTGGTGCAATACCAAACGTTGCATCATTAAAAAAGGAAATATCTCCATCCGGATGACTCATGATAAAAAGCCACCGTAATCCACGCTGAATCACAGTTTTCCATTGAGGCAACCTATCAAGTAACACCTGAATTTCTGAGTGCAAAGCTAGGTTATATAAATCACACATGTCCCATAGCAATGTCGCATGATACATGGGGGAGAGCTCAAAATGTCCCCCATCTAAAAGAAACTGTTCCTCAATTTCACGATCGAGCAACTTCAAACCTTTTGTTAACCAATCAGTTGCTGCAAATCCTTCAAAATAACAACCGACAAAAACCAGTGCTTTTGCATTCGAAAATAAATGATTACCAAGGATATGATATTCAAGCTGCTTAACTAAGGCTTCACCCTGTAACATTAAGCTACTGAGTACAGTCTCATCCACATCATTAGGATATTTCAAAAACCACTTAACCCAATTAACTATTCGTAAAGAAATAGGGTAAGGCTCCCAGCCATTTCCATCTAAAGGTGGATTTTCCTGAATCCAACGCTTAAGCAATATATTCAAAATATTTCTATTTTTTGAAGCATCTTCTGCATTCATTGCATCAAAATAGTGTAAATTATATAACCATAGTTTAGAGTGCTTTGATGAATTCCAAAGATTATCTTCCTCAAGATAACCTTCCTCTCCCAAAAAACACAAAGCGACATCATTGATAACTGGTGATGGCATCACTTCAGGCGCACACCAAGGCTTGGCCCAAAGATGATGTTCTTGCAATACTGGTTTTGATTGAATAATTGGTTTTCGAATACGATATAAAATACGATAAAATAACTGTTGGGGCTTTAAATATTTAATGGTATGAATATAACGACTCAGCGCCTTCTCAGCCATATTATTGCGCTCGTAATTTTAAATCCGCCTCAATAGTGACTCGCGCCACTTCAAGTACTTCATCAATAGGAATGGGCGTTGCTTTTCCTGTTTCTATTGCATCAAGAAAAGCAGCGACACATGCTTTTTGACCTTTATCTTGGCGCATTAAATTCATCTTAGAAAAACCAGGCCATCCAAAACCTTTTAGCTTTCGAAAGTTATCTAATTGCAACACTCGCCCGGCTGTAAATATTTCAATCCGCTCTTTAGGAAAGGATTTCGAACCATTTGCTAAATAATGAATTGTCCCAAACGAACCATCTGCAAACCCAAGTGTAATCACGGCTTTATCTTCTAATACTTCAAGCGCGCTATTCTGCCCCACACACTGCACTTGAACAGACACAATCTTAGCGTCAGCTAAATAACGCATCAAATCAATAAAATGACAAGCCTCACCAATGATACGTCCACCACCAAGCTCTACATCCTGTATCCAATGATCTGCAGGTACATGGCCTGCATTCATCGTCATCATAAAAGATTTGGGTTCTTTTATTGGTTTCAACAAAGCCTTCATTTTTTGAATATGCGGCGAAAATCGTCGGTTATATCCCACCATCAGATGCTGTTTTGTTCCAACCGCTGATGCCGCATAATAAGCAGCCTCAATACCTGCCAATGCTTCTAAATCAATCGCAAGTGGCTTTTCAACAAACACATGCTTTCCGGCCTCAAGTGCTTTTTTTACAAATAAGGCATGTGTATTATGTCTTGTTGCAATCACAACCGTATTAATATTGTTATCCAGCAACATTGCATCTATATCAGTCGAAGCTTTCAAAAACCCCGCTTTTTTACCATGAATCACGCCGCTCACACCACCTACTGTGACAATAGTATGGAGCTGTGCTTGTTTTATTTTAAACGCAGGAATCAAAACGCGAGACGCATAATTTCCTGCACCAATAAATCCCAACACAGGTTTTTCAGGGTTAATACTCACATCCGTACCTATTTGCAAATCAACCGCTTTAATATGCCGTGCTTCAAATTTACTTTGGTACTGTAAAATAATTCCTAATGCAGCACGTTCTTTTGTTAAAACATCATAAGCCTTTTCCGCATCTTCAAACTCAAAGCGATGTGTAATCAATGGCTTTACATTCAACTGACCACTTGCCATCATATCCAGTACAGCTTCAAAATTACGTTGCTTGGTCCAACGTACAAAACCACTCGGGTAATAAACACCATGATCTCCCTACCTTGATTCATACAGCCCCGGTCCATAAGAACAAGACACTTGGAAGCTTAGTTCTTTTTCATAAAAATCAGCGCGATTTAATTCAAGCCCAACTACGCCCACCAAAACAATTCGGCCGCGTTTTCGACTCATTTGAGCGGCTTGTGCAACAGGCGTGTTCGATTGGGTTGAAGCAGTAATAATCACTGCATCAACACCATGTCCCCGACTAAACGCGAGACCTGCACTCACAGGATCTTCTCCAGCACCTGGATTACATGTTTCGGCACCAAATTGTCGCGCTAAGGCAAGCTTTGTTTCATCAAAATCAATGGCTAGCACGCGACAACCCTGTGCTTTAAGTAATTGGACAACTAATAGCCCAATTAAACCCACCCCGGTCACAACAACAGCTTCTCCCAGTGTGGGTTCAGCCAAGCGAATACCTTGTAGCCCAATACTCGCGACCACCGTGAATGCTGCAGACTCATCATCAACCACATCGGGAATTCGTGCACACAAACGTTCGGAAACAGTAACAACATCGGCATGCGGACCATTTGAAACAACCCTGTCGCCAGCCTTAAATGCTGTCATGTTTGGCGCTGCATCCGATACAATCCCCACATTACAGTATCCTAGTGGCAGGGGCTCTGCTAACTTCGAACGTACGGCATCAAGGGTTGGAAAAAGACCATCTGTTTTCACTTTATCAAATACTTCTTTTACTCTTTCAGGTTGCTGTCGGGCTTTTTGAATGTAAGAAGCTTTTCCAAAATCTACGAGCATTCGCTCCGTGCCTGCTGAAATAAGCGTTGTGCACGTGTTAATTAACAGCCTGCCCTTTGTAACCTTAGGGGTAGGGGCTTCAACTGTGATGGTGCTGCCTTGGGTTAAATCTTGCAAAATTTGCTTCATGCTGCTTCCTGAGATAATTCATGTTTAAATTGATTGAAATGCTGTTCATAATGCGTGTCATTATCAATGAAAATACGGCACCATAATTCAATACATAATAAAGAAAAAATAGGATAACTATAGTCCTGTACGCCTTGCCTATCTTCCTCTATCAGCACACGCACAGCTTCATATTTAAAAATCCCTCGCTGACTCAAGCTTTTCTCCCCTAACAGCTCATCTACTAAATCTTTTAAATCGTGCCTCAACCACTGTCTAAGTGGCGCACCAAAACCAGATTTTGAGCGGTAAATCACTGCTTTAGGTAAATATTTTTCTGCGACTTTTTTTAAAATCCATTTTCCTTCTCGACCTCGTTGCTTCAAGTGAGTATGAATTTTTGCTGCACACTCACTGACACGCTTATCCAAAAAAGGCACCCGGACTTCAACCCCATGTGCCATGCCCATTTTATCGGTATAATTAAGATTATGATCAACAAGAAAATAACGTCGCTCTAAATACAGCATTTTCTCTAATCTATTTTTTTCGGGTCGATTTTTTAATTCTCCCAAAAGCTCGGCCATCGGATTATCACTGAGATTTTTTTTAATTTCATCCGAAAAAAGTTCTCGTACAACTCCAGGGTTAATCCAATAAAAATAAGATAACAAACGCTCATCTTCTGCTTTAGCTGCATAAGCAAACATTTTAGCGATGCGTCTCAATAGAGGATTTTCTTTAGGTAACCGTGCTGTGCTTTTCTGAATATATCGCCGCACCCGCGTTGGTAACCACCCCCAATAAGCTTCCAATTTTAGTGCATAGTGTCGACGATACCCTGTGAATACATCATCCCCTCCCGCACCAGAAAAAAGAACTTTAATGCCTTTCTTTCGTGCCTGCTCACAAATCAAAGACACATTTAATGGCGCAGGATCAGCCTGAGGTTCATCTAAATGGTAAATCATCCAAGACAATAATTTAAACATATCTGGTTTGGCTTCAACGATATTTAATTTAACCTTCAAATGTTCTGCTACAGCCTCTGCATAAGGTAAATCATCAACAAATCCTTCCGTATTTACATTGCTCTCGGATTTTATTGTAAAACATTCTAAGTCAGAAGCACCTGCTTGTTTCGCCATTGCAACAAGCAAACTAGAATCCAATCCCCCTGATAAAAACGACCCAACAGGCACATCTGAAAGCAATTGCTCACCAACACTCGTTTTTAGCGCATCTTCAAGTGATTCAATATGTATTTTAATCTCGGATTTCTCTGGCTGAGAATCAGGCCAATCTGCATATTGTACTTTTTCAACTATTTTTCTATTTTTAACAAGCAAATAAGTACCTGGCTCAAGCTTGAATACATCTTTTAAAATCGTATCAGGTCCAGGGCTCCAAAGAAAAACAACTGACCGAAACAAGGCGTCATAATTAAGCGCTCGTGAAACGCTAAGATGCACTAATAGAGATTTAATCTCACTTGAAAAATAAAAGCCTTCTTTATTTTCCGTATAATATAGCGGCTTTACACCAAAGGGGTCACGGGCAAGAAAAAGTTCTGAAGAACGTGTATCCCATAAAGCAAAAGCAAAAATACCACTTAATTTTTCAAGACATGCAGTACCATAATGCAAATAGAGATTAACAATAACCTCTGCATCTCCATCCGAATTAAAAGCATAACCCAATGCAATTAACTCTTCACGCAAACTATTGTAATTATATATCTCACCATTGAATACAATATAAACTTGTTTTTTAGCATCACATAAAGGCTGATTACTTTTAGGTGATAAATCAATAATGCTCAATCGAGCATGCGCTAAATGAACGCTCCCAAGAGAAAGTATTGACAAATTATCAGGCCCTCGGTGTGCAATTTTCTGAGCCATTTTTTGTAATACTTGCGGCTGACAGTCCCCGAACACACCTACAATACCACACATATATCCTTATCCTTATTCTTATCCTTATTCTTATTCTTGCGTCATTAAGCCGGCTTTTTAGCCTTGATTAACA
>JAAHTH010003216.1_pt1 | contig 11452 bp, 10 predicted proteins | sample 6116091 | NCBI WGS metagenome assembly JAAHTH01 (sample SAMN13939990, study PRJNA603662) | sponge metagenome | isolation source: marine sponge | host: Mycale hentscheli | place: New Zealand | collected 2006
CCAATTGTTGGGATTTTTCGGAATTTGTCACTCGCCACATCGCTCTTTGAGTGTTGTTGTTTTTTTCGGTTGGACTCCTCCAGCCGAGTACTCACAGATCTCGTGGAGAGTTTGATGAAAAAGATTTGCACTGTAGCGTTGATGCTACTGAGCGCGACGGTATGTCGTGCAGAAGACACTGCTGGTTTCGGCCTCGAGGGTCTTCAACCTGTAACTGATGCAGAAGTTCTCGAAGTTCGCGGTTTGGGTATCGATTCAGCTTTGACATCGATCGCAACGAACTCGTTGGCCTTCTCGATTGTTGATGTTGATAGCGGTTCTGTTTTCAACATGAATGCCACTTCACAAATGACTGGTAAAGACACCGTCATCGGTGACATGGATGCGACTGGTGGGTTTCAGTCGCTTGGTTTGAGCAACACCGGTGGTGTTCAATTCGGATCATCAACCCTTACGCTGAACGATTTTAGCTTTAGCGTCGATGGGTTCTCATCGATTGGACAAGCTAATCAAATCGGTGGCGCGGCTTCTGGCTTGAATTTCACTTCACTGCTTCCGTAGTGCCTCTCACCGTTTAAACCAAACAATATCTTCAGTTAAGGAATTTAAAAATGAAACTTCACTATATGCTTGCTGCACTTCTTGCTTGTGTGTGTGCAGCACCCGTAAACGCAGCAAATCTTGACGACTTCGGTCTCACTGGTGTTGAAGCCTGCAGCGATGCGGAAGCTGCCACTGTTCGCGGACAAGGTGCCATTTCCACAGGAATGGCTTCTATGCAGATCATGGTATTTGATTATGTTTCCGGCTCTTCATTCAACTTTCAGAGTTCAAGCATCAACTTGAGCGACGAAGTGAGCTTTGGGCCTGATGCTCCTGGTTTCTCCGAAGCTGTCACCGAGTCCTCGGTCAGCCTTAGCGAGATGAGCTTTGCTGTCGACGCATTCGTGATTGAGTCAGGTGGATTCACGATCGGAGCTCTTGGTGGCGGATTCACTGGAACAATGTTGGAGCTTGCTCCAGTTGAGCCAGAAATTGAGCCTGCACCGTAAGCTTGAATTGAGTGTTTTGCGATTCAAACTCTCACGTGAGCTGGTTTTTGAGTCGGGTTGAAAGACCATTAAGGGATGACCATCCGACTCCGGTTGAATGTGATTTCCCCGCGACACGAAAACAGGTAACATGATGAGATCTTAGGGAGATCGGTTAAAACCGATCTCCCTATTTTTGTGCATAGGTTTCGGTAAAGACCTCGTTTGCCGTGGGCTATGAAGCCATTTTCTGATACACCGGTCGTGAGAGAATCAGATCATTATCTGGCCAGGTAAATCGAATTCTTAGGAGATCAGGTTGCCCAGAACGCTATTGGTTCGATGTGCGTTGTAATCCAGCCCCCCCTGAATCGATCTCCACCTTGGCATCTTCCAAATACCAGAACCAGTTTTCGTTCAAGCACTCTGCGCGAACGCTTCCGGTAAATGACTTGATCAACGCTTTGTCGGTTGGTTTTCCCGGTCGACTGAAGTCCAAGGTCACTCTATTCTCATCAGACCCGCGGTCCATCGCCTTCGAAGTAAATTTGCCTTCATTATCGACTCGAATCGTTTTTGGAATCGATCGTATCTTTCCTGGTTGATCAAGAGCCGTGGCGACATCGCAGGACGGGAAGCGCTGACCGACGACTATCGCAGGGTACTCACGAGTAAAGTGATCCACTGTCCTCAACTGACGGATTGGGCATCCGCCGAACCGCTCTTCGTACATGAAGTCCATTCGCGCAGTTCATCGCCTTGCAGTCGTTAATACAAGTCACATTGGGCCGATCCACACATGTACGCCAAGCGACACCGCGACGCGGTTTCCTTAGACGTAAACAGAGGTTTTCTTTGGGTTAGAGACGATAAATACACTTCGGGTTTTCCTGCCAAGTCTGCTTTGTGGTTGCCTCTTGGCCCTGCTTCGTGTTTACGTCCCAGCCCTGCTTTGTGTTTACCCCTCAGGCTTCGCGCCGAAGCAGAATGTGCAACTGTCGGTATTCATAGTGAAATGGTGTTGCAGCAAGTTCTTTCAGACGCAGGTGAAGTGCAGCCTACTTGTCTGTAACGTATTGTTAGCGACAGGTTGAAAGTGAAAACCAAAGCACACGATAAACACGACATCGACTTATGGCATAGGATCCAAAAATCTGTTCTGCTTCCGTCCTGATATAAGCAGGCGTTCGAAATGTTTTGATAGAAAATTCTGATGGATCTGCTTCCTCAAACTCAAGTCGGCAACCAAAGTGTTGAGACGTTGGTTCTCATCATCAAGCTTCCGCAGGCGACGCACCTCGGCAACACCTAAGCCATCAAACTTCTTTTTCCATCGGCAGAAAGTGGGTTCACTTACTCTAATTTTTCTGACGATCTCAGTGACGGGAGTACTCGTCTCTACTTGCTCGAGCGGAAAGGCGGTCTGCTCATTGGTAACGCGGGAGTTTTTTCATCGCTGCTTTCTACTCTTAATCCCAGCCAGATTTCATTCGATTTCTCCCACTGCATATGAATCAGGTTTTTGGGCGCAGGCCACTTGGCCCTCCGTGATCAATGAAGTCACGTGCTTCCTCAGCGTTGCGAACTCTTCACCATTACGATGTTCAACTCGGAAACGAGTGTTGACGCTTTCAACGAAACCGTTCAGCCAAGGACTGTCAGGCTCGATGTAGGACGTTCCCGCAGCGACCGATTTAAGAAAGTCAGGGGCACGTCGTGAAACAAAGTCCGGTCCATTGTTGTACCGGATGAAGTTTTGAACGCTCCGAATAGCAAACAGCTCGAATGACTTGCCGACCAAAATGGTGACTTGTATATTTTCGACCAACTTCAAGCGAAGAGGCCCACGTGTGAATTCACAAATGACCAAAGGCGGGTTCAGGGAACAACCCTTGATTGTGCGGCCAAAGATGAAGTTGACCGACCAAACGCGAGCCGAGTGTTTGGCTTCTCGGCGGACGATCCCGCCATACAATCGAAACATTTTTTGTAAATTATTGGGAGGTTCAGTCCTTCCAGACGCCAAAGCTGGTGCACGCGTTTCGCACGGTACTTGCAGCCTTTCTTCCGTAACAAACGTGTGATTCGTCTGTAAACACTGTCAGGGAACTCGCAACACCGTTCGTTGATTTGCTTGATTGGTGACGGTTTATCATTATTCACGCTTGGCCGAGATCACTTAGGGCTCAATGAATGATTCAACATTCGACCTGCCACAGGCTGCGCACTTTGCAGGTTTTCGCACATAGCTGATCCACTCAAGTCGCCGTGCCGGGCTGAGTCGCTCTACTCCAAGGTTACTTGTAAGCCTCAGCTTTCCAACTCGGCTTCGGCAAGCCTCTTCTTGAGTCGCTGATTCTCGACCTTCAGCACTCGAAGAGGCTTTGCGTTGTCTAACTTCATCCCGTCAAATTGCTTGTGCCGTCACCGCCATATTGACTCGGTGATGCCGAGCCGCTGAAACACTTCGGTTTCTGTTTTAGCCGCCATCAGGAGGGGGTAGCCTTTCAGGAGCAGCTTCGCGATCTGCCCAGGCTTGCGTCGTTTTCGTTCCCTCGTCATTCAAAGGTGCCTTCGAGGAAACCTTCATAAGGTGTGGCTTTTATTTTGGTGAACTCTCCCCTTTGTTTGTAACGTTTATCCGGGTTGTACACGTAATACAATTATTTCCAATTGTTGGGATTTTTCGGAATTTGTCACTCGCCACATCGCTCTTTGAGTGTTGTTGTTTTTTTCGGTTGGACTCCTCCAGCCGAGTACTCACAGATCTCGTGGAGAGTTTGATGAAAAAGATTTGCACTGTAGCGTTGATGCTACTGAGCGCGACGGTATGTCGTGCAGAAGACACTGCTGGTTTCGGCCTCGAGGGTCTTCAACCTGTAACTGATGCAGAAGTTCTCGAAGTTCGCGGTTTGGGTATCGATTCAGCTTTGACATCGATCGCAACGAACTCGTTGGCCTTCTCGATTGTTGATGTTGATAGCGGTTCTGTTTTCAACATGAATGCCACTTCACAAATGACTGGTAAAGACACCGTCATCGGTGACATGGATGCGACTGGTGGGTTTCAGTCGCTTGGTTTGAGCAACACCGGTGGTGTTCAATTCGGATCATCAACCCTTACGCTGAACGATTTTAGCTTTAGCGTCGATGGGTTCTCATCGATTGGACAAGCTAATCAAATCGGTGGCGCGGCTTCTGGCTTGAATTTCACTTCACTGCTTCCGTAGTGCCTCTCACCGTTTAAACCAAACAATATCTTCAGTTAAGGAATTTAAAAATGAAACTTCACTATATGCTTGCTGCACTTCTTGCTTGTGTGTGTGCAGCACCCGTAAACGCAGCAAATCTTGACGACTTTGGTCTCACGGGCGTCGAAGCCTGCAGCGATGCGGAAGCCGCCACTGTTCGCGGACAAGGTGCTCTATCCACTGGAATGGCTTCTTTCCAGATCATGGTGTTCGATTACGTTTCCGGTTCTTCGTTCAACTTCCAGGGTTCAAGCATCAACTTGAGCGATGAGATTGGCTTTGGGCCTGATGCTCCTGGTTTCTCCGAAGCTGTCACCGAGTCTTCGGTCAGCCTTAGCGAGATGAGCTTTGCTGTCGACGCATTCGTGCTTGAGTCAGGTGGATTCACGATCGGTGCTCTTGGTGGCGGATTCACCGGAACGATGTTGGAACTCACTCCAGTTGAGTCTTCACCGTAAGCTTGGAATGGATGCTTGGTGATTCAAACTCTCGCGCGAGCGTATTGTTTGAGTTTGGTTGAAAGGCGAGGACTGAACTACATCCGACTCGTGTCGAGTGTGTCTACTTCGCAGCTGGGATAAGCAAATAGCGATAAGACCTAAGGGAGACCGGTGAAAGCCGGTCTCCCTTTTTTTACGCGGATACCGCTCCTGAAAAAATTGTTCCCCGTTGTTTGTAACGTTTATTCGGGTTGTACACGTAATGCAATTATTCCCAATTGTTGGGATTTTTCGGAATTTGTCACTCGCCACATCGCTCTTTGAGTGTTGTTGTTTTTTTCGGTTGGACTCCTCCAGCCGAGTACTCACAGATCTCGTGGAGAGTTTGATGAAAAAGATTTGCACTGTAGCGTTGATGCTACTGAGCGCGACGGTATGTCGTGCAGAAGACACTGCTGGTTTCGGCCTCGAGGGTCTTCAACCTGTAACTGATGCAGAAGTTCTCGAAGTTCGCGGTTTGGGTATCGATTCAGCTTTGACATCGATCGCAACGAACTCGTTGGCCTTCTCGATTGTTGATGTTGATAGCGGTTCTGTTTTCAACATGAATGCCACTTCACAAATGACTGGTAAAGACACCGTCATCGGTGACATGGATGCGACTGGTGGGTTTCAGTCGCTTGGTTTGAGCAACACCGGTGGTGTTCAATTCGGATCATCAACCCTTACGCTGAACGATTTTAGCTTTAGCGTCGATGGGTTCTCATCGATTGGACAAGCTAATCAAATCGGTGGCGCGGCTTCTGGCTTGAATTTCACTTCACTGCTTCCGTAGTGCCTCTCACCGTTTAAACCAAACAATATCTTCAGTTAAGGAATTTAAAAATGAAACTTCACTATATGCTTGCTGCACTTCTTGCTTGTGTGTGTGCAGCACCCGTAAACGCAGCAAATCTTGACGACTTCGGTCTCACTGGTGTTGAAGCCTGCAGCGATGCGGAAGCTGCCACTGTTCGCGGACAAGGTGCCATTTCCACAGGAATGGCTTCTATGCAGATCATGGTATTTGATTATGTTTCCGGCTCTTCATTCAACTTTCAGAGTTCAAGCATCAACTTGAGCGACGAAGTGAGCTTTGGGCCTGATGCTCCTGGTTTCTCCGAAGCTGTCACCGAGTCCTCGGTCAGCCTTAGCGAGATGAGCTTTGCTGTCGACGCATTCGTGATTGAGTCAGGTGGATTCACGATCGGAGCTCTTGGTGGCGGATTCACTGGAACAATGTTGGAGCTTGCTCCAGTTGAGCCAGAAATTGAGCCTGCACCGTAAGCTTGAATTGAGTGTTTTGCGATTCAAACTCTCACGTGAGCTGGTTTTTGAGTCGGGTTGAAAGACCATTAAGGGATGACCATCCGACTCCGGTTGAATGTGATTTCCCCGCGACACGAAAACAGGTAACATGATGAGATCTTAGGGAGATCGGTTAAAACCGATCTCCCTATTTTCGTGCATATGCGGATTTTGGAGCATTTGGTAATCACATGCATATGCATTGTGAGACGATTGCTCACCTGGCACGGGGGCGAATCGATTACTCAGGTACGGCGGGCTGGAGTGCTTGTCGTTTGTGGAGACAAACAGGGAGAGACGCACGGTGCCTCGCAGTCAATAAGAGGCCAATCGAAAGATTTAGTTAGAATCTTGCTGCTGATTTACCGAATCAGCGTCGATCATCTCAAAAGTCTGAGGGAGCGTGAAACGGTCGATTTGGGCATTCAACTTGCAGGGGAATTGCATTAGTTCTTTTTCGATTGCATCGTGCATTCTTGAGTCTTCCGCAGTTCGGAGCACGGTTGGCGTTAGGAAAATCAGCAGTTCTTTCCGCACGGTTGTTTCCAGATCGTGACGAAACAGTTTGCCAAGGTAGGGAATGTCACCGAGCCACGGAACCTTGGATTCCGAAACTAGAGTTTGGTTACCAATCATCCCTCCGAGCACGATGGTTTGCCCATCCTGCACGCTGACGGTGCCATCTGCTTTTGTTAAGTCTTTGATGGGAGCTTCAATGACACTACCGCTTGTTGCATCCGTGAAAATGGGAACTCCTGATCCTGGTCCCGAACGATAGGCACTCTTCTCCGCATTCACGTCAACCACGACAGTTCCGTCAGGGCTGATCCGAGGTGTGACTTGAAGAATAATACCTGCATCCGATTGACGTATGACTGGGTTAGCATTTCCCACTGCCGTGATGGTTACCCCATCCACTACAGGGACTTCCTGTCCAATCTGAATTTTGGCGGGCTTATTATGTACGGTTCTTATCTGGGGACGGCTGAGGATTGAGACATTTCTTTTAGAGGCTAGGGCCCTGAGTAAAAAGTTCACGGAGTCTGAGCCACCGGACAGAACGAGTCCACCAAATCCTGCATCACCATTGATTCTGCCGACTGAAAAGTTCGAAATGCCTTGCCCGCCAACGCGGGACGGGTTGATTGCGGTGTTGTTACCAAGGGGTTGGTTGTTGAAAGCGAAGCCCGGTTGACCCTGTTGCGAAATGATACTCTGATTCGTTGTCTGAATTTCACCGTTGGTTACAGTCTCGGTCAGGGTCAGGATCTCGCTGATAATACTGCGATCAAAGAGTACGGAGTCTTGCACGCCCAATTCGATTCCAAATTCATCTGTTTGGTCAAGATCCACTTCTACCATGATCGCTTTGATGACCACTTGGGATGGAGGCGCATCGAGATCGCGAACCAACTGGCGCACCAGATCGATGTAGCGCGGCTGCGCATTCACCAGTAAGGAGTTGGTATTCATCTCCGGAACAATCAGTGCCTTGACCCCTGCGAGCGAGGATGAACCCGCGGTGTTTCGGCGCGGTGTTGCTGTGGTTCTTGTTGCTGTGGGGGCGGCTGATGCTTCCCCAAAAAATTGGTTGATCGCCTCTGCGATGACATCCGCAGGAGCATGATTCAGTTTGATCACCGCAACCGGGCGTCTGGAAATGTCCAGTTCACTGAACATCAACAGTTCGTCGAGCTTGCGTAGGTTTCGGACAACGTCAGTGATCACAATGCTGTTGGAATCAGAGAGGACATCCACAGCGCCAAATTCGCTGACGAGAAGCTCTATTTCATCTGCCAATAAATTGGCATCACCATTTTGTACGCGAATATTGAGAGTTGCAATTTCGTTTCCCAAGGCGTCTTTCAGTTCATCTGCCTTGATCACACGCACCAGACTGGGGGGAATGTCCTTATCCAGATCATGAACAAGTAAAAAGTTGTCTCGCCGCAGAAGAATGTAGCCCGCATCGATCAACTGACCATTCATGATGTCGAGCGCTTCAGCGGCAGAGTATTTCTGTTTACTTTTGAAATAGAATGTCCCCTTTGGAACGGTTGTCAGCTGTAATGCGTAATTCGTTTCCTCAGCAAATCGTTCCAGCACGTCGCTCCAAGGAGCAGCGGTAAAATTGAATGTGAAGTCTTTGCCCGAAGGTTCTGGAAGGTCTTCCTGTCCCAGTGAAACGACTGAAAAGAATGAAACGCAGATGCTTGTTGCAACGGCAAGTGCGATTCTCCCTGTCTTTTTCAGGTGACTGAATTTGGTGATTGGCATCTGTTGTCGCTTTTCCAGAATCACTTCCTATGATCCAACCCAAAACACAGGCAGTGTTGTTGAGTTAGGTACTGATTGTCTTCTTCGTATCGACTCTTGGGAAATCTCTAATTGAAGAGAAGTTTCCACAAAGAACAATTGCATCGGTTCTCAGACCGCAACTGGCATTGGGACATTGGTTTCGCAATGGCTGCGTTCACGTAACAGGTTGATTTAACGTCACAACCCTTTTTATCGTTACAACCTGACTGTGCAGATGAGAACAACTTCAAGTCGCAGAGGTGTGACGTACCAGCCCTATGCATTCTCTTCGCTGGCTGCGCTGCTGGGCGAAAATTCGATGCGATCAATACAACCGGTATAGCTTGCCAAACGGCTCACTTGGTGTGATCAGAAAGTTAAGAAAAAAGAATTCGACAAGTTGTAAAGGAATAACGGTGTTTTTTGAATGTTCGGGTTTCACCGGTTAGCCAAACGTAGCGAATGAGCATGGTTTTCTGGAAAAACGATTTGCGCTTGTCGCATCATTTGGCGGATAGGGGGGACAACAGTTTCTGCGGGTGACTTGAGAGCAGCTCTCATTCACCTCGCTATCGTAAAACCCGTTTAGTGAGACTTAATCGAATGCGAATTTCTTTAGTTGCAGGTTGTTGCCTGCTTGCCACCTCGAGTTGCTTCGGCGCTGATGCAACAGATTTTGGACTGGCCGGTGTCGAGCCGATCAGCGAAATGGAAGCTCAGTCGGTGCGAGGCCAAGGTGGAGATACGATCGTTCAGTCGATCGCAACAAACTCAATGGCATTTTCCATTGTTGATAAGGACTCGGGGTCGGTTTTCAATATGAACGCGACTTCACAATTAGTAGGTAAGGACTCAATTGTTTTTGACACTGCAGACAGTGGCTTGCAGGCTGTAGGCAATAGTTCGACAGGCGGTGTTCAATTTGGAGAAGGTGAATTCAGCATGGGCGAATTCATGTTTTCGATGAAGGGTTTCTCATCGATTGGACAAGCCAATCAAGTCGGCGGAGCCGGGAAGCCACTCGACTTCAGCAGCCTGCTTCCATAGTCAACCGAAATCAGAATCAAACCAAATCAACAAAGGAAAAGTAAGATGTTAAAGCAATCAATCATTGGAATTATGACAGCAGCTGTTCTCGCCAATATCAGTTATGCAGAAGACCTGGCGGATTTCGGCTTGAGTGGGATGACCAAAATCGAAAATGCTGAAGCTGCGGAGGTACGAGGTGAAGGTATGGACTCGATCGCCTTAGCTGCAACTCAGTTGTTCATTTTCGATTACGTAAGTGGGGCATCACTCAACTTTCAGGCAAGTTCACTTAATAGCAATTTGAACGTCAACTTTGACGCTTCAGAAGAGATGGATGACTCAAACGGATCGCACATTTCAACGATCTCGACGACAAATATCTCGGGATTCGAGATTGGTATCTACAGTTTCTTTGTCGATACCCAGACGCTCAACATCAGTGCTTTTGGAACAGCTGGTGTCGGGGTTGTGTTGCCGTTGCAATAACCATGTGGAACGATAGCGAGGCAATGAGCTCAAGCTCGTTGATTCGGTGGGGAGAGGATCCATCCAATTCTCTCCCCACATTTTCCACTTTGATGTTATGTCGACCAATGTTCTTACACACATGGCCAACATTGTTTTTTGGTCCCGATTGATTCATTGCCAGATAGTCGGAAACCTCCATTCGAAAGTAAAACTAGTCTGCAATGTAGACGTCAAGCGGTGAACCGTAAGCGGTTCCGGCTCCGAAGGCACTGAGATTCAGGTCGGTAGTTCCGAACCAGAAATCTCCGATGTAAATGTCCATGGCGTCGAGAGCGACTCCTGATTCAGATGAACTGACGACAACCTGGAATCCTTCGTCACCCTCGGACATCTGATGGACATCGGTTGCATGGTTGACCGAACTACTGGACAGGTTCACAGAAGAACCACCATTGCTATCGAAAAGAAAGATTTGCATCGCAGACATGCCGACGGATTCTGTCGAAGAAAAACCAGCTCCGCGAATGGCTGTGGCTGACTCGTCGTCCATCAGCTCAATTCCTTGGAGGCCAAAGTCTTCAGCTTCTGTTGCTGAAAGGATGTTCGTTGTGGTGAAAGTAAGGGCAACTGCAAGTGCGAGCGAGATTTGAAATTTCATGTTCTTGTTCTCAATAATGTTTTAGTTACGTGCGATGTTAGATAAGAGCTACTTGGAATGTCGTGATCAGTTAGCGCCGCCAAGCAGTCCGGAAAAGTTGAGTGGTGAAGAAGGTCCAGCGATAAGATTCGCCTGTCCGACGGAAGTAAATCCTGACAAGTCGAAGGTGAATTCACCCATCGTGAAAGTTGCATCGCCAAACTGGATGCCACCTTGCGAGCTAGCTCCCACCGCTTGGGTTGCCCCGGACGAGCCTTCGTATAGTTGGGCGCCATCGTACGCTCTCATTTGTGCATTCGAGTTCATGTTGAAAACTGATCCTGAATCACGATCCGCGAGTGCGAAGTTAAAAGACTGTGTGGCCAGAGATGAGACGAACGTGTCTACACCGGCGCCGCGGACGTCTGTTGCTTCTGCATCTGTAAGAGGCTCCATGCCGCTCATGCCAAATTGGTCCAATTCAGCTCCAAAGCATGGAACAGATAGCAGGCAAGTGAAAATAAAGAATAAACGTTTCATAAAAGCACCTCGAAGTAAGTTGGGAAGACCCTGCTTTGAAGCTGGGTGTTCTCGAATGTTTGATTGATTGGGTTTCCCCCCGACACGGAAGCAAGGCGAAAATCACAGGGATAAAATCCCGAAACTTTCTTGCTTTTGCGGTCACGTGACGTAAGTTCCAGATTTTAAATCCGCACTTTACGTACAGATGGAATAGAGCGATTAATCCGCCTGCACATTGTTTTGATTGTGCGCGATGTTCGTGATGTTCGTGATTGATTGAGGGTAACGTTCGAGGGGAAAAACCCTTTTCTGCGGTGCCAGAATTGATGCCTTGGGCAGTTGGTACATTTGTGCGGGTTGTTCGGCTGCATGAAGGAGGGCGGGGGCCGGAGAGGGGGGGGGGGGGGGGGGGGGGGGGGGGGGGGGGGG
>JAAHTH010003217.1_pt1 | contig 11450 bp, 8 predicted proteins | sample 6116091 | NCBI WGS metagenome assembly JAAHTH01 (sample SAMN13939990, study PRJNA603662) | sponge metagenome | isolation source: marine sponge | host: Mycale hentscheli | place: New Zealand | collected 2006
CCCCCCCCCCCCCCCCCCCCCCCCCCCCCCCCCCCCCCCCCCCCCCGTACCCCCCCCCCCTTCATCTGCAACCCCATCTTCAATTTCCATCCCACCTTCATCTGCAAATGGATCAGTTGCCGCTTCTCCACCTTCATCCGCAAATGGATCAGCAGTATCTTCACCAGCTTCATCCGCAAATGGGTCGGCAGTATCTTCTCCACCTTCATCTGCAATAACCTCATCTTCAGTTTCACCAGTTTCATCCTCAACTTCGATTTCTTGTTCTTCTAATTGATTTTGAGCATCAAATAATAAATCTTCTACATCGTCACCAGGTTTTTCTTCCATATAGAAAGTGTACTCCAACAACTGCATGTGTCTTTCTAATTCTTCGTTAAGTAATTTATCTTTTCCCATTTTTTTTACATTAATAATTGTCTACCGTCATTAGTTTTATAAACTTTATTCACTCTTTCAACAATTTCTTTCCCATCATTGATGAAACATTCATCACCAACACACTCTTTTTCATCTAAAAAATTATCTAGAGATGTTGACAGTTCTTTTTTTTCATCTTTGTTTTTTGTTTTTTCGTTTTTACTATCCATACCAATGTGTTTTATTATAAATATTCGTTTATTCAGAAAAATTACGTTTTATGTGTATAATTGATAAATTATTATCTTTGGTGATTAATAATTTACCTTGTTGTTCTTCCCAATCAACTACATAATCTTTATGATTAATATTTCCCGTTTCTAAATTGAGTTTACTTTCTATTAGTTTATTAAGTGCATTGATTGTATAAAAACATTCACCTTTTTTGTGTACAATAATCGTTGTTGGGAAAAATGATTTTGTATTAATTTTTTTACCATCTTTTAAGTATAACCTAAAAGTAATAATTTCTTTATCTTCTTCTCCTTCTGCCACATAACTGAAAATTTTTTCTTCAGGTATCCTAAATCTTTTATTTAGGTAATTTTTAAAACTTACTACTTTGTCTTTTACTACAAATGATGCTAGAGTGACTATTTTCGTTGCATTCTCCATGTCTATAAATGTAAGGTAGTATTTTATTATTTTTATTATTTATTTTTTTTACAATACCACTACATTTATTAAATATTTCATTTTTAATTAAAATACTATTGGGTAAGTCACTGATTTTTTTTAAAAGTTTTTTATTTTCAACCCCAATTAAATTAGTCATATTTAAATCAATACCAAAAACAATATTTTCATCGTATATATATAACATTTTATTTTTACCCACATAAAAAATGGGTTCTTTGAAGCTTTTTATTTTATTAATGATTTTTTTTATTTTAGATTTTGAGGAGTGAATAATATCAATATATACGTATATAATGTCTTTACCTAATTGTCTATAACAATCTTTTTTAAATAATTCAATATCTATTTCAAAATCTACTTTCCGTTCTTTTTCACTAAAAGTCCATTGTAAATTTTCTTTGATTCTCTTATGTAATATTGAGACATCATCTAATAACGTTTTCGTAAGTGACCACCCTATTATTAATGTAGGTAAGTCATTATGAATATCATCTAAATTATTAATTATATTATAATTTTCTTCTTTTATATCTAAATTTGTGACTATATTCCCTATATGCATGTCACAAATATAATAATAATTTGTGACAAAGAAAAGTATTACGGTCTTTCGTATGATATTAATGATTCACCATTTTTATCTTTAAACTTAGTTAATACCTGTACAAATTTATCAAAAAACGTATCTCTCTCCTTAAGATTTGGGCAAGATAGTTTAATAGTCTGTTCGAAAGTGCTAGAATCACCTTTTTCTTTTGCAAAATCATTACTCGACTTTTTGGTGTTTAATTCTTTTACCCCTGTCCATATATAACAAGCAACTTTAAATGAAAGTATACTTTGTTCTGATATTTGGTATGGTTGTGATATGTATTCCCCACTTAAAAAACGGTTATAGTCGTCTCTACCTTCAATATAAAGATAACCTCTTTCTCTGAATCTCCAAGAATCACCATTGTATTTATTACCTAAAGAATCTTTTTTGTTACCATTACCATCAAAAGTATCATTGTAAGGGTTATATACAATATTTTGTGCTAATCCTGGAGTTATAGTAAAGAACTCAGAACCTCTATAATATTTAGTCTCTTGAGTCACACCAGACTTAACAATATAATCTTCTAACTGAGGGAAGTTATTGTCTTCTGTTTTAATTGTTTTCGATAAATTTTCAGAGTTTACTAATACGTTAGTTAAAAACATAGTAACTTGACTATTAGTGATTATACCATTTTCTAATAATAAACTACGTATTAGTTCTGGTGAAAGTGGTGATGGGTTAGAATCGTTAGTAACACCTAATTCTTCTAAACTTGTTTCAGTTATCTGTGAATAATCAAAGTCATCACCCTCTACGCTTTCATTTAACCCAACTGAGAAGTTGATATTAGTAGTTAAATTATTGGTAAATACCACATCGTCTAATCCTAAATCGTCATCTAAATCTATATTTAAAAATGCGGTGGCTTGATCAACATATGGGGTAACGAATTTAGATTGTCTTAAACCAGTAAAATTAGTTGTCATAGTATTTGGTGATATACTATGGTTAACACTAGTTATTAAGTAAGCCCCATTAAAAAATGGCACATTCTGTAAATCGAAATACATAAGTGGTTGAATATTCATACAACCCATAGCGTCTACTTTGCAACTATATGATCTTGTTTTAAATAATTTTAATAAATCACTACCTTGATATGATCTTTGGGTTGCACCTCTTTTATCAATAACATCTGTAAGTGTTTTGAAGTATTCAGCAGTTTCTCTATGTTCTTGTTGTGATAGTGAAACATTTTTAAACATTGTTTGGTTTTGTGCTCCAAAACCGACTTTAAATGCTACCAAACTATTATTATCTTTATCATTATCTGAACCATTTTTAAAGTCTTTTGGTACTTCACTATTAGAAAATGAAAAACCATCGTTAGGATATTCATAAGTAGTATTCTCACCAATGTCTAAATGTTCTGAATTACCACCAGCATAAATACAAACATATGCCGGACCCCTATTTTTATTTTTTTCACTTATATTAGTGATTGGTTGAAAAATCTCACTTACCTCGACAGGATCTTTATAATTTATGTAGGTTGGTAGAATCTGTAATAAAAAATTATTTTTACTTAATAAGTTAGATATTAGAAAGTATATATTACTACTCATATCATTAAAAATACCTAAGACAGTATCTAAATTAATAACTGCTTTATTTCCAATGTCAACCCAACCTCTATCAATAAATTTAAAATAATCGAATAGTTCATCATTAGCACCACATACTTGTCCTTGTTTTTGGTTATCGGATACCCATTTATTATTTATGTTTTTAAAATAGTTATATATTTGTAATTTAGCTTCATTTTCGGTTTTATTTGTATTCTTTTTTGTTTTTTCCGTATTAGTTTCACTACCTTTTTTATTTTTAGTTCCGTCAAAAGATTCTTTAAAACCTTTGAAGTAATTTTGTATATCGTTGAAGGAAATTGTTGTTTCTATGGAAGGTGTTGGACTAAAAATTTTAGGGTAAGGTAAAGCCATATTACTTATAGTTCTAAGTACTTTAGCAATTTGTTTACCTGACTCCACCTTTTGTTCTGGTGTTATATTTAAATCCTTACTTTTATATGTTTTTACATTATTCTCTAACTCCGTAAAACCATTACTATAAGTTACCCAATCAGTAAATTTATTTATTAATGTTTGTTTAGTTTTTATCGGTAAATCTGTAAGTGCAGACTCAATAGAAAAATCGGTTTCTTTTCTAATTTCCCAAACTCCAATATTACTTATATATTTTTCTTTAGGTGAATAGAATTCAGTTGAGCTCCCCCATTGAGATTGTGACATAGTATTGTTTTCATACCTATATAATAATGCCCCAATATAGTATAAATAAATTTTAGGGACTTTTAAAATTCTAGCACTGTATCCATTATCAAATAAATCAACTATCTTTTTGAAATTATTTAATGGGAATGTTGATAATAATAATAAAGCCCTATCTTTAGGGTCAGTAAAATTATTATAAAAATCATTGTCCGTCAAATACCTTTCAGTTGCAGATGTGGGTTTCACATCTGGATTAGTGTTTAACATATTAATATATTTTCCCTCTGTACTACCCGATAAATCAATATCACTAATATTATTTATTTTATACCTATCATTTTTTGTGTCTTCTTTCACTAATTTTTTAGAAACTTTGTCATCCCATATATAGTTCCATATATTCTGTGTGAAATTATTATTATAATAATAAGATTTTACATATTTTTGTGTATTATTTTTAGGTGAGTTTACAATATCTTTATAAAATTCACTTTTATAAATTTCACTCCACAAAGATTTACTATTATTCACTATTTTAGATGCGTTATTGTCTAAAATTATAAATGAATCACTATTATCATAAACGGGTTCTACAACATTATAAATGTTGTTTGGTTGTGGAGTTAAATAATTTTTATCCGTTATAATATTATTAATATTATAATTTAATTTTATAAAATCTCTGACATCACCATCAAAAATTGTTTTATTAGCATTTATACCATCTAAATAACCATACATATAAAATGCCGATTTACCACCAATTGTAATAGGATCATTTTCGTTATACGTAAATTGTGATATGTTTTTTAAAATGTCAATTCTATTTACAATATTTTCGTTTAAATTTTCAACCCAAGATACTTTGTCCGATGGTATTGTATTAATACTTAAAAATGGGTTTTTATCATAGTCATTTGGATTAATCGGAAACCAGTTATCCGTATCATTACCAGCAAAATTTGCAGTAGCCTTAGTAATTTTATTTATTATTTTTTTTCTTCCTGTTACATTGTCATAAACTTCGTTTACTAGTTTTATTTCAGGAAATAGTGATTCAACTGTCTCTGTTTGATTATTAGGATCATTACCCAAAAAAATTTCTTGTGTACCTTTATCATCACTTGATTCGTAAACACTTGGCCACATATATTGGTTAAATTTTGCTGGTATATCACTATTTTCTTTACCATATGTATCAGTAATATACGCAGTACGTTTGTCTTCAGTTTGTGAATTTTTTACTGATGAACGTAAAGATTTTAATGTTTCTAACATTGCATCAGTGTTATTACAAATAATTCTAAATACGTTTGCAATTGTTGGTTGGAACTTTAACCTATCCACAATATCTTTGTTAAGTTGATCCGTTACTTCTTTTTGTTGACTTTTTATTGTAGTATTTAAGTCGAGTATTGTTTTTTGTATTTGAGATCGTATTTCTCTAAAGTCTAATAGATATACCCCATTTGTAAGGTTTAAGTCTTGACTTTGTATTGTCTTCTGTTCTAAAGTTCCCAAATATTTTTGAGGTGAGAGATCAACATTTATTTGTGACTCTGTTGCTGGTGGTGGACCTTCGGTTAATAAATTACTACTTAAAAATTTAGTAAAAAGATTTTCTAAAGTATTTAATTCACTAATTTCTTCATTTAAAAATGTTTTATAGGTAGTTTTACCATTACTGTCAGTTTTAAATGAGTCTATTAATTGTTTTTGTGCAGATAAAGTAAGAACACCAATCTCGTCACCTAACTTTAACATATCCTCTTTATCAACTAAAAAGTTAGTGTAATTATCACACAATTCTTTTAATGTAGAAAAGTATTCTTTGACATCAGGTAATCTAATAGCATTAAAAATGATAAAATCCCTTATAGATAGATAATCAGTACCGATTGATAAAGAGTTATCATTAATTGGTGCAGTCTCAAATTGGTTTGCTTTATTTTTTTGGAGAAGATATTCTATCGTATCATCTTGTCCAGATTTTTTTAATAATGGTGTCCCTACAAAAGACTGTAACCTTAAAAGTTTCGATTTCAATTCGTTTAAAACTTTTAATTTATCTAATTCAGTATTTTTTTCTTTTATATCCTCAAATGTTAATTGTAACTTACTTGACTCAATAAAAAAATCATCTATTTTTTTTACACTATTAGGAATTTTCGGTAATGAAGGGTCTTCTAATTCTTGTTTTTCATATATATCTTCTAAGTTGGCTTTACCAGCGTCAGTATTAACTACACCTATAATATTACCTAATACCATATCTGCCAAAAATGCTTGTTGAAAACCAACAAAGTTTGCAGAAATATTAAAATCACCAGTAGACCCATCAAAATCTGATGTCCAATTTAACATATGTAAACAGTAATCTACTGTTTTTCCAAAATACCCTTTAACTGAAAGTTTAAAAATTGGGTAGGGCATTTTAAAGAACACACTATATGGTGACTTCCTATTATCATTATCAATAACATTGAATAATGAAGAACCTCTAACATCAGTAAATGTTATGTCAACTCTTGGAACTAAACTAGCATCATACTTAATATCAATGCTTTTAATCCGAAAACCTTCTAATATTCCACGACTATTAGCTTCTACTGTTCCACCCACCTTAGTGTAATTTGTCGTCGCATTAACTTTTCTGTACACCTTCGTCATTGGTAATTAATTCACCATCATCGTTATAGTTTACTTGTGTTGCAATAAAGTTTATTTCACCCTCTGTTTCCACTAAATCACTTCTATTTCTATTATATGCAGAAAATTTTACATATATAAACATATCTTCTGGTGGGTGTATACCCATACCAGGTGGGTTAGGATCAACCAAAAAGATTTTTGATGTTACATTATTAACGTTTGGAGTAATTTCTTCAGGCATCTAAATATTATTTAGTATTACCATATAATCTTTCATATTCGTTTACCGCTTCAATATATTGTTGTAAACTATCTTTAAAAGGAAATGGTATTCTTATTATTTCATTATCTGGTATATTCTCTTCTACACCACCATATTGTGGGTTAGCCATCATTATTAACCAACCGTGAAATGGATTATCGTAATATTCTTGACTTAATTTATCCATTCTAGTTCTTTGAGAGTGGTACACTACCGTCTTATCACTATTTTTAGGTTTGATTTTTAGAAATGGTATCATCTGGTAACCACCGTCAATTTTAAATCTCTGATATCTATCGTAATATTCTTTAGCCATAATCTTTTATTTAAGATAATCTTTTATCTTTATATGTAAATGTTTTATTTGTGTTAGATCCATCTTCATCATCAGTAAAAAATGCATTAACTTTAATTTGGTTGGGTCTATCTTCTAAATTTTTCTTTTTCTTTTCTAAATCTGCCTTTTTCTCTTCTTGTTTATTTCGTTTTTTCATTAATTTTGATACAGATCCTGATGTAATACCAGAAATTATTTTACTTATCTCTACATCAAAACCTTCAATCAAATCGTCACAATTTTCAATATCTTGTTGAATATCGGCAATTTTATCATCTTTTTTAGTGAAGGAGGATGCTTTAGAAGATAAATCAAAATCTTGCGATTTACCGCTCTCTATCTTATTGGTTGAATTAACAATTTCCTTAAAGTCTGGTGACTCACCTTTAGAGGTTTGCATACTTATTACCACTTTTACATCTTTTTCTGAAGCTGAAGTATTATTTACTTTTAGTGCTAAACCTGTAGAATCGGGATTAATTGTAATATTACCATTTCCATCAACACCTGTTTGATTACCGTTTTTATTACTGTCGGCAGTTTGGTTAATAATACCTTCGGTTTTAAGTGACTCTGATAATTTTTTTGTGTCTACTCCCGCTTTTTCTTTTATTTCACCCAGTTTTAAACCATCAATAATCTTACCTTCAGATTTACTTACAGTATCTGACCTAACATCATACATTTCAGTATTCGCATAATAATTAAACGATAATGCGTTTTGTAATCTATTAATAGGACTTACTAAAGATTGTCCACCTATAATATCAATACTCATAGTTATGTTAGCCATCATAGGTTGTACACCAATACCTGAAGGATTTAAATCCCATTGTATTCCAGAACCAGCCTCATATGTTATATTTAAACTGTTTATTGCAACTTTAGTGTGGAAAAAATCACCAATCCTTAATATACATACTGGTGGTCTACCAAATGCCAAATTTTGAGGTTGTACAGTGTCTCTATCGTCATATATACTAGGTCCCTGTCTCATACATTGTTGTAAAAATGTTAGTCTACTATTTAAACCTTCTGGTGTTGTAGAATGAAATCCAGGTTGGAAGTATTTTATCTTTTCCGATATTGTTTGGAAATAGTTGGGGTAATTATTATCAATGAAATCAAAATACGCACCCTCATCGATAATCAAACTATCAATAATTTGTGCCTCTTCAGGATAAAAAGCCAAATCACCCAATCCTTGTTCTAACTTTGCTTCTGATTCAGCTAATGCATCATTAGATACTACCACTTCTACTCTCCTATCTGATGCAGTTGTATCGGTATTCACACCGGTAGAAAGTGAATCTTTATTGTCTTTTGTTTTAAATTTATATTTGGAGTTTGGTATATCAAGTGTTGTTAATTCAACTTTAATTATTGATTTTGTGTTTGATATTCTTTCTGAACTTCTACCTTTACTTTCACCCGCACCTTGAAATCCTTCTATATCAATAGTGACTTTTTTATCTTGTTCCACTAAATCAACAACATATTTTACTATTTCATTTTTTATATTATTAGCATCGGTTGCGTTCGTACTTTTATCTATATCATATGTAAAAGTCCAACTCTTTTGTTCACTATTACTTTCCGCATTTTGTTTTTGTGTTTTTAATGCGTTTAATTTTTTATCTATTTCCGATTTTTGTGTTGCACTTATTCCTGCGTTTTTATCTAAAAACCCTAAAAATTCTTCAGGACTTAAACATCCCGCCATAAATCTTTCTATTGCATCTACCCTTTTACCTCTATATCCATTTATCACTTGAGGATGATCCACCAAAACCTTAAAACTTAATTGTCCACTCCTACTAGAATTATTATATGTGTAAACCGGTTCACCTCTTCCAATAAAGTCGGTTTTAGACCAATTAGCACTAGTATTTTCATCAAATCTTAAGTCATATGGTGGAAACCACATAATTCTTCCTTTATTTCCACTTAATAAATCTCCTGGACCTATTTCTTGTAGAGGTAAATCTGCTAAGTTATCTGACCACGCTAAGTTTTCTAAGGATAACATAAATTTCTTAATTGTTGTCGTAGAATCTTCTTTAGTAGGGTGATATTTAGGTATACCATTTTTCATTAATACACTTAATGATGATTTCCCTTCAGTAACTGAAAATCCTGGTAACGAAACATCTGGTGAAGAAAACAATCCTGAATTTCTTATTGCATTTGAATAATTATAATTATCATTAACTGTCCAAACTCTACAATAATTACCGTTAGCTTCTGCCTCTAAAAGACTAAAAGCACTAATTGCGTTACCCCTACTTATTAATTTTTTAGTTGTTTTATCTTTATAATATTTCTTAGTCTGATTAATCCAAACACCATCTGGATGTTCATCAACTAATCTTTGTGTTTTATATAATAATGTTTTTTCATTGAAATTTGATTGATCACCAGTGTTCCAAAAGAACCTATCATCAATATTAGTTTTCTTATTACCATCATCTCCGTTGAACTCCTCACTATCAAAATTCTTCGTAATTGTTGCACCTCTATTAGTTGTTTTTTCAGAACCAATATAATATCTACTATTTGTACCAGATAAATCAGTCCCAACGAATCTACTATCTGTATATTTTGGTACATATAAATTCTGTTTGAAGGAGGTAAATAAATATTCTACTTGTTCTATACCTGTTTTTGTTAACAAACTATTTACTCTTTGTTCTGTTGATAAAGAAGGGTTTACATTATTACCTAAATCTACATTAACCTTCTGTAATTCACCAGCAATTAAAGTATCTTTATTATTTGAATTGTATTCTTGCCAACCTACCGCATCATTAGGTAGGGTATTGAAGAATGATTGATTCATTTTTATTCTATTAGAATATTCATCTACGTCATTTAATCCTGTCGTAATTGTATTAAGTTGTGTAGTCTTTACTTGCGCAATTTTATTTGTAATACCAATTTGTAATTCTTCACCACCAATCAACGCTAAAGAAGATTCAGTATTTAAACTTAAGTTCTGATAAAAATCAATAACATTATACGGATTGATAACCCCTTTTTTATCTCCCGAATTCACTAAATCAAAATTATCACTATTGTATTGTGTTGGATATGGCCCATTATCTTTAGGTTGTGCCCAATTTGGTATAGGTGTAGTAGGTGATATATAATCACTAAACCCTATTGTCCCATAATCATCGTTTAAAGGTTTAAATTGGTTATTATTTACGTTCTTAGTATTTCTGAAAAACTGACCTAAAGGGAATAATTTTTCATCTTCATTATAATGTACTGGTATATTTTCATTAGGTACACCACCTATTGGTATATTAATGATTTTACCTATGTCATTTAAATATGAAGAGACACCTGCCTCTGTTACTGTATTACTTACAGGAGGTGGAAGACTACGATTAAGTAAGTCATCCCTTAATTCTGATGTCGTTAATGACCCAAAGTTAGTGGTGTATAATGTTTGATTTATAATTCCTGGCATATATATACTTTATATATAAATATTTAAACAAGAGATTCCAGGAAAATTATTATGATCTTTATTATAACAAGAAATATTATTATATTTTATTCTTGTTATTTTTTAATATTTTAATTACTTTTTTAAACTAGTTAATGGTCCTTGTAATAATAGGGAATTAAATTCAATAAGTCAATAGTGAATTATAATTTTTTTTAAGTATTTTGATATTGTGCGGACATATTAGATGATTTACCACCACTTGCATCATCACCCGACATTATTCTCATAACCACTTTTCTTACTTCATCTTGAGATAAACTAGCAATTACACCATCGTTTCCTTTTATATCAATACTACCATTTACATTAACTGTAGTTGAATTACGTGTACCCCCACCAGTACCACCATTACCTAATGCTACAGTTAATAATTTATCAATTACACCACCTTTCTTTGCACCTAATACGTCATCCTTAGATGTAAAACTACTATGTCTACCATCGTTACGAGATAAGAAATCATTATCTGTATTGTCTGGTTGATCTGTCCCATTCGGTTGGGAAGTACCTGTCACTTTATTAAGTTTACTTATAGTTTCTCTGAATTTTTCTAATTCATTTAATAGACCGCCTTCACCGCCACCACTTATTGCTGCGTTAACCATTTTAAAGGCTGATTTAGTCATATTACCTAACTGAGTACCAAAATTTTCTTGAGTCTCTTTTGAAAATATTTGTTTTAAAACAATATTATTACCTTCCCCATTTAGTGCTTTTACAATTTCTGCTGTCATTGTATCAATAGATTGTTTAGAACCAAGACTAAGGTTCGGTTTTGTATTTCTTTATTT
>JAAHTH010001745.1_pt3 | contig 11447 bp, 8 predicted proteins | sample 6116091 | NCBI WGS metagenome assembly JAAHTH01 (sample SAMN13939990, study PRJNA603662) | sponge metagenome | isolation source: marine sponge | host: Mycale hentscheli | place: New Zealand | collected 2006
TGTGATCGAGATCAATCCTCGCCTGACCACCTCCTACGTGGGCTTGCGCCGGATGATTAACGGAAACCTCGCAGCACGACTCTTTGATTTGGAAACTGGTCCCGTTTCCTGCTGCACCGCCGCCAATTCGGTGCGTTGGACTCCCGATGGAGACGTCTGGATCAATGACAAAGTGGTCGAAAGTGCGTGATACCTGACATGCAAAAGCTCGTTCTCGGAATGGACATTGGTGGCGCCAACCTCAAGTATGCCAGTTCATGCGGTACCGCCATAGCACGTGAATTTGCCATGTGGTTAACGCCCGAGCAGCTTTCACAGAGCCTGATCGAAGACATGCAAAAGCATTTTATCGATTGTGGCATCATGCCCGATGAATTGGCCGTCACCATGACGGGTGAACTGGCAGACTGTTTTCTCGACCGCAAAATAGGTGTTGAGCATATCGTCCAACAGACCTGCCATGCCGCCGAACAACTTAATGTCGAGAATGTGCGATTTTATGGAGTCGACGGCTGTTTTCATCAAGCAAATGATGCCCGTGAAGATCCAGATCTGGTCGCGGCAGCCAATTGGCATGCACTCGCCAACTTCGTTGGCCGCGAAATCGCATCGGACGCCCTGCTGATTGACATCGGTTCAACCACAACTGACATCATTCCAATCAGTGAAAAAAAAGTTCTCACCGATGCACTCACGGACTACGACCGCCTGTGTGATGGATCCCTTGTTTACATCGGTTGCAGACGGACTCCCGCCTGCGGACTTGTCAACAACCTCGAATACCAAGGCATCTCCACCCCGGTCATGAATGAGTTGTTCGCGACCATCGATGATGCCATGCTAGTGCTCGGACACACCGTCGAAAATGTCAATGACTGCAACAGCGCCGATGGCAAACCAAGATCACGACCACTTGCAGCAAATCGACTTGCCAGAATGATCGGACTTGATCGCAGAAGCATCAACCTTGCTCAAGCAGAAAAGCTTGCTGAACAAATCATCGCTGCAGCAAACCAAAGAATTAGTCATGCCATCAACAAACATCAAAGGCACCCTGCCTGGGTGCTAAGTGGTCATGGCAAGGCGTTGGTTTCCATTCCCAATGGACAACCGACACTCCATCTTGCAGATCACCTTGGGCCCGAAGTTGCTCGATGTGCGCCAGCCTATGCAGTGGCACGACTCAATTCCAACGAAAATCAGAGAGAACCTGACGATGCTGCGGGTCATTAAGATAGGAGGAAGCATCCTGTTGCGTAACAATCTCGCAGCGACAGTCCACCAATGGCTGGATGCCCACCCCGCCGACGAGACGATGGTAATCATAGGGGGTGGCAAATTAATTGATGCAGTGCGTGAACTTGATCAACAACACACTATGTCCCCGCAACAGACGCACTGGATGTGTGTAGACTTACTGACAGCCACCGCCAGTTTTGCAGCAGAGATTTTTGGCTGGCCATTAGTCGCCACCGAGCAAGAGTGGAACGTGGCCATTGAGCAAAGCAAAACTCTCCCCAAACCGCATGGCCCCGCGGTGCCAACGGTGATCACACCGAACGTTTTCTACAACAGAAAGAATAGCAAAAACAAAAACATCTTAGACATGCGAGTTCCCAATGACTGGCGAACCACAACCGACACGATTGCAGCTTTACTGGCACACCGGATTGATGCTGACGAATTGGTGTTACTGAAATCATGCCCAATTGTCTCAAAGATGTCCTTCACAAAGCTTGCTGAGGCAGGGATCGTCGATGAGGCTTTCCCAGAAATCGCAACGGGCCTCAAAACGATCCGGGTTGAACAACTAAAGTGAGTCGCCCACAGCAGCCGAATCAGCAGCGAATCCAACAACAAAACGCCTAATATCACCCGCGTGGGCGACCATGCGTCTCTGGCTTTTGACGCCACGCTGCATTCATCATCACCCGTAAGGGTTTGACCTTAAGCCGTCAACGTTGACCTGCGTTTGACCGCTTCGCCGCTCACCGTTGAGACTGCCTGCGTTACGGTTGATTGGCGGCATCGCTTGGCGATGCTGATTGGCGTCGTTTATCCAGCAGCCGAGCCCGGAGTCGGTTCCCATGCTCCTGTGGATCACCATCGGTTTTGTAAAGCTTGATAGCTTCGTCAACCTGCCCGCTCTGTTCCAGACTTCGAGCGAGGTTATATCGTGCCGCGGCCACCCAAGGCGACAACACATCACCAGTCAATTCACGGCGAGAGATCAACTCCGAATCAAGCACACGCTTTGCAAACCAAGTCTGCGCGGTTTCGTATCTCCCGTCGTCATATTGGATCAAACTGACCCAGTAGGTCGCAGCATTCTTCCCCATTCGCATCAAATCCTGAGCATAGCGGAGCTGCATTTCATATTGTTTCTCGTCCATTCCCAGTTCGCGGCGAACCCCGTAAGCCTTTTGCAAGTTGACGTCAATTCCGAGATCCTCAATTTCAAACTCGGGTGCGCGCTGCCGGAGGTAAAGCACTCTCGCCCCCTCAGCATCTTCCTCATCATTTTTATCGAACTGCCCATGCAGATGTCGCCACCGAGCCAATGCCAATAATTTTGCATTGTCGGTCATATCTTCAATGATGGACCAGGAGGCTCGCGACCAGAACGTCAAAAGCGGATCACGCCCTGCCGCAGCCTTCAACTCGGCAGCATAGACCTCAGCGAGCACGGGAACATCCCAAAGCCGGACCCCTGCGATGCCCGGCACAGCATCAATCTCGATTGCCAAGGCATCAACATCAACGAATGTTTTCATCCGACGCATACCGGTCAAACCTGACTCAAGTTGCTTCATTCGAAGACTGACTGCTTCTGGTGTCACATTCAGAAGAGCGATCGATTGCTGCACATCAGATTTCGACACTGGGTAGTCGAAATAGGAAACCACGTTCAAGCGTCGCAACACTGATGCGTCAGACCGCGCCTGACGCAACGTAGCAATTCCCTCCTGCCCCGGACCCGGTATGTAACAGCCAAGTTCAGGCTCAAACAGATAGACACTCTTACCTATCAATACACCAACACTCCACGGCGTAAGCGTTCCATCTTGCTCGGATTGGGTCGCCAAAACAAAAGCGGGAATGGAAGCCTGTCGACACAATTGAGTGAAAACCCCGGCACGCTGCTGCGAATCACCGAGACCACGCCAAACAGTTTCGTAATCAGTCTGCCGATACCCCGGACCTTGAAACTGCATCCCCAATGAAAATTCTGGGATTGACATTCCACTGGGGAAAGGCGGATGTGGCAGCAAGCTTGTCTCAGGCTGCAGCGGCTCATACCCCACGTTCCTGACGGTCCAGTCGAACATTCGTACTGCTGTACGTAGTTTCACAACCTCCTCTTCGGGAAGTCTTGATTCGATTTCGTTCAACCAATCCTTCAACAAAGGATCCTCACCTGACTCACGATCGATCCACTCAGAGATCTGGCGGAACAGATAGCAATCCCTCAGATAATCGGTATCAGAGCCAACGAACGACGCTTGCTCGGTCAACGCCCTAGCCTGCTCCTCGGGCATCACAGCACTGATTGTTTTGAGCAAGGGCGTGACTTTCTCATCACCGAATGTCTTGCTTTCACCCCAGCGATTCAGATGGTAGATCACCTCTCGTTGAGCTTCCTGCGGGTTCAGCTCAACGAGCCTCGTTAACAGGCTGTGGACCTCCCCCAGATGATCAACTGTAGTGTCGGCTTGGATTCGAGCCTGCCGCTGCCGCTCGATCGCCCGAACCTTAGCGGCATTATCACTACAACCAGCGGCCACCATCACAGCAGCTGAGAGTCCCAGTAGCAAGAATTTTCTGTGTGGCATGACAAGTCCACCTGCGTACGTCGCTGGATTCATGAATTTCCGCATCGTTCAGTTTTACTTCCAGGTCGGCATGGCCAAGGTCAGGGGTTGAGAGCGGACGAGACGGGGTCGGCCATGAAAGAACACGAGAGCGTCTCTCCGATCGTCCTGAGAGGAGTTCAACGCCGTGCCGTGCAATCAAGCTTCTGCGGCAACGGACTGAGCGACCTCACGCAGCCTCAGAAGTCGCATCATAGTCGCCTCAAAGGCATGCAGCGGAATCATGTTCGGACCATCGCTCGGTGACGTCTCCGGATCAGGGTGTGTCTCGAAAAAGAGTGCGTCAGTACCGATTGCTACGGCTGCGCGGGCCAATGGTTCAACCATTTCCCGGTTTCCGCCGGTCGCCCCCCCCAATCCTCCGGGCCTCTGCACGCTGTGTGTGGCATCAAACACAACAGGGACGCCTAAATTTCGCATCAGGACCAACGACTGCATGTCGTTGACAAGCCTTCCATAGCCAAAGAAAGTTCCACGCTCGCACAGCATGATGCCGCCGTCACCACTGCCTTGAACCTTGTCAACGACGTATTTCATGTCCTCTGGCGACATGAACTGCCCTTTTTTGACATTCACAGGCCGCCCCGTTCCAGCTGCCGCCACCAACAAATCCGTCTGTCGAGCCAGAAAAGCGGGGATCTGCAACAGATCACAAACCTGACCGACAGCTTCCGCCTGCTCGGGAAGGTGCAAGTCAGTAGTTGTGGGCAACCCTGTCTTGCTGCCGATCACTTCCATCATTTTGAGCCCCTGCTCCAAGCCCGGCCCTCGCTTCGCATTCAAACTTGTTCGATTCGCTTTGTCGAACGAGCCTTTGAAGACCACATTGACATCAGATCGCTCGTTAAGTCGGGCCAGCGGCTCGGCAATCTCCAAAGCAAGATCCACCGATTGCAATACACATGGCCCCGCGATCAACAACAAAGGTTGCCCCGGACCACACAAATAGCTGCCAACAGTCACGCTGCTCATATAAATGCCGCCGAGATTGGTTCCTAAGTCTGACAAATCAACAGAATGCAAAGTTTCGGCTAAGCCGACCTCGACGACAAGCCGTCTGTGGCACCCCTTCTGGATCATGACGCTGGCTCCAACCCACGGTTTGCGAGCCGTAGCCGCCCATCGATTGGCTGAGTGATCAGCATTCAAACCAGGTACCCCATCTTCTTTCTCACGAACGATGTTCGCTCTGGATGGCACAACCGTTTGGCTCACGGATGACTATTTATCCACAGCCGGAATCAGCAGTGGCACAGCAGCGGGTAGAGTGGTGATCTCAATCGGCAATTGGCCTCCAAAATCCCCATCCAGTTGATAAGCCACTGGCCTCCTCGAATCGACTCGAATCGTCGTTCCCTGAAGACGCTTCACATCCTTCGCATTCAGGTGCCGCCCGGTCCAAATACCTGCCACATAACGCAACCCGCTGGCAATGGACCCACGTTCAAAAACGATCACATCCAAAAGGCCATCATCGCCCAGAGCATTGGGCTCGATCTTGAGCCCACCACCGTACTTCGGCAGGTTGAAACTCATCACCCAGCAGCACTTGCCGATGTCTTTACCGTCGACGTTCAAGCTGAGCTTGGGAAATCGATACCGCAGTAAGGTATTAACGACAGGAACCAAATAGCTGAATCGACTGATATGCCCTTGGCGTCGTTCATGCATCTCACGAACCACTTCAGCATCAAACCCACACGTAGCCATGACTAGAAACGGCTTCCCGTTGGCTAAACCGGCATCAAGCTTAAACAGCTGGCCATGGCGTATCGTCCTGAGCACGTCATCAGCATCTGCTAGCTGCCCAAAATGCCTGGCAAGCAGATTTTCAGTCCCCAACGGCATCGGCAAAACCGCGACATGCCCCGACGAGCGTCCAACCTCAGCCAGCGACGAGGAAGGGTCTTCAGGTGACTGGGGTCGATTTTGGTCGCTTAGAAATAACGTGGCACATGCCAACGAAAGCGTTCCGTCGCCACCCGCTGCAACCACAATCGTGTCACCGTGCTCACCATCTGCCGTATCCTCATTGACCAACCGCCGAAGCTGATCAACTTGATTTACGACCCGAACCTCAACGCCTAATTCGCACAGCAAAGTCTCAAGCCGTGGAACCTGCTCCCTACCGGTGCCACTTCCCGCCTTAGGGCTGGTAAAAATCAATATCCGTGTCGAGCCTTGCTGCGTAAGACGATCCATCGTTTCAATTTCCCAGATAAAATGCAAATGGATATGAGCATTGACGGTATGGCACCCGGAAAAACACGCCCGCAAGCCGCAGAGTCTTTCGGTGCCGCAAACTATAGCGAAATCTTTTGTTCAGATCGCGAGCCGTGCATTTTAATCAACGCACTGAGACAATTATGAGCCTGATTTCTGCGAATCAGCCGCACCGACCAAAATCGTATCCTAGGGTTTCTAGGAGGGTCGGCGCTGCTCTGATCCGAAATCCGTCTGATCGTTGCAAGCGGTACGAATCAGCTCGCCAAACACGTCGTTAAGTATTCGTCCGTTCCCCTCATCGTCTCCGAGCCTGCTGCCGTGAATCGCATTCGTCGTTATTGGGGTGCATGCCTTATCGTACTGATGGTCGTCGTACACGCGGCGTTGATTGGGTACATGCGAAGTCGAGTATCGAGGCTCACTCACCTCAACACCATGGTTGTCGAAATGGGCAGCTATCGCTTCCAGCCGGTCAATGATCTAACAAAGGTTTATCTCTTCAAGCTGCATGCGGTGGTTGACCCAACCAAGCAACGTAGAGGCGAAGAGCGTCTCCAGATGATGCGAATGCAGATACGCGAAACTGCGGAACAAACGCTCAGACAGGTCGATCCAAGATGGCTTGAAGACCCAACCCAGAATCAGATCCGTGATCGCCTGATGCAAATTGTGCACGAGCATCTTGAGGAGCCACTGGTTCAACGCATGCTGATCACCGACTGGCTTGAACTCCCCCTCCAAAGCGTGGATCTGCAATTCGACACGCCTGTACGAACGCTGGCGTTGCAATAGCGTCAACGTCAATTGCTACGGTTCGGATATGAACCGCATGGTTCGGTCATGCGTGGGATCACCACCGGACATCAATCTCCACCGGCATTGCAGGTGCACGAGACGAGGCCCAAACTAGCTTCACTGCCGGTTGGACCATGCGCGGTGACCGGCCACCAAGTTACCTTTGAACTTTGCCGGCGACCACGTTTTGCGGGCCCCACGAAGCCGAGCAACGTCGCCGTTGCTACAAGTAGATCGACAGGCGTTCACAAAGGCACCAAAATCGTCGGCAACAGACTTCCCCTGTGAACCGCGACTCTGAACCGAACATGGCCTGAAAGCAACGTGAAACTGAAAGCAACGTGAAACAAATGTGTCCGAAAACATTCGAGTTTTCGTGTTTTTTGTTAAACCCGTCCCGTTTCACTCTCCCAGAAGACAAATCCGACTTGTGGCAATCCGGCCTGCACTGGTAGTTACCGGGAACCGTAGACGGAGTTTCGACTCCACTGACCGGAATACATGACTTTCGTGCTGTTGGTTTCAAGAGTATGCCGCAACGTTCACTGATCCCATTTCAACATTTCACTTCTGCCCTCAGGCCAGGACTGGAATTACGGTTTGTGACCCGGAATTTCTTTCTTTACTGTCTGTTCGCCGCCTTACCGACGAATCTCCCCGCTCAAATGGGTGGACCTGGTATGGGAGGTGGCGGTGCCGGCGCACCACCGGCCGAAGAAAAACCAAAGTTTCGCGAGCACATCCACAACATCGAAGGGTTGCCAATCCACCGAGAAAAAGGGGATGCGGTCGTCAAAAGTGTGCGAGTGATCGGCAACCGTGCTGTTGGCATTCACAAAATCACGTCAAAACTTCAGACACGCAAGAACCGCTTTTACGATTACGAACTTGTTCTCGGAGACGTTCGACGCCTCAATGACATGGGCTCGTTTGACCATGTCACTTTTAAAATCGATGAGCAGCCTGATGGCGTCAATGTGACGTACATTGTCAACGAACGCCCGATGATCACCCGTGTCATTTACCATGGGAATCGTGCCATGGGTGAGCGAGAGGTTTCAGGCCGTTGCGGTATTTCCAAGGGTGACCCGCTGAGCGAGTTCTCCATTGAATCCGCACGACGTCGATTGGTCGACTATTACCAATCCGAAGGTTTCAATCAGGTCTCCATTAACTCGGTCATTGGCATTGAGGGAGATCCTGGTGCGGTAGTGTATCGGATCAACGAGGGACCTAAAGAACGAATCGCGAGCATTCATATTCATGGTTCGACCATTGTCAGTGAGGCACGCCTGAAAAAGATCATCAATAGTCGGGGCCCAATGGCAGGAATACTGACTTACATTGGGAACGCCGTTGACATGCGAAAAATTGACCAGGACGTTGACGTCCTGGCAACCTATTATCACAACCTCGGGTTTCTAACAGCAACCGTCGGACGGCAAATCGAATACGACGACAGTGGGAAGTGGTTGACTGTGAACTTTGTGGTTAACGAAGGCCCCCGATTCAAAGTCAATGATGTTCAGATCATTGGAAATCAATACATCACTGAAGAATCTTTGCGACAACGCATGAACCTGAAACCAGGCGACATGTTCGACGGGACTTTGATGCGACGCGACATCGGCGAACTCGTCTATGGCTATGGAGAACTCGGCTACATCTATGCAGAGGTGGAACCCAAAACTGTCATGAGAGACGAGTCAAACGTGGTTGATCTCGTCTACCAAATTACGGAAGGTGATCGCTGGAAAGTGGGTGAGATTCTGGTGAACATCGAAGGTGATCCAGATCTCATAAAAGAAACAACGATGCTCAATCTCGTTGATCTTCGAGAAGGTGACTGGATCGATCGAAGAACACTTGAATTGAATCGAAGGCGTCTGGAACGAAGCCAACTGCTGGAAGTCAACCCACAGATTGCCGACCCACCGGACATCAAGGTCGTGCCACGCGGGGAGCAATTTGATGATTTTTAAAACCAAAATTCAAAGTCCCCCGATTCACTTCCACCAATCGTTCATTGTTCCCTTTCAAACTTCAGATGAAGCTGACCGCATGAAGGACACGAATAGCACAGCTAACCGCCGTTGGGCCAAATGCTTGGCCATGCTTGGATGGCTGGTGTGCCTGACGGGATGCGTGAGCCCCCTGACAAATCAACCATGGATCACACCGACTGCGCCGCCCACTGCGGGGGCTCCAGCAAATGAAGCGTTCACAGTTTCACCAGTCACTGGTGAAACTCTCTCACCACCGACTGATCCCGGTGAAATCAACTTCAATCTTTCGGACCTCGACCTCGGCAACAGCACTGCCTCCCCGACAACGCCTGCGGTGAATCACAGCTACAACCAGCCCACGGCGTATGCCCCGACCGAGGCCTCTGCATCGGGATTCGTTGGTGACTTGGCAACCACCCCGAGCATGAATGCAGCCGCATCACAACAAGGTACGACGGCACCTTACGTCGCCCGGCAGTTCCCCAGCGATCCACCGCCCAACTACTCACCACCAACGGTTGCACCACCATCCTTGGCAACTGCGCCGCCCATGACAGGGAACGCGCCGCCCCCAAATTATCAGCCACCACCCGCGTCACCCGGGTACCTTCCTCCTTCGGCATCGCCGGGCTTGGGCTCGGGGCTACCGCCTGCGACAAGCACCCCGTTGGGACCGCCGATTTACGGAACGGCGGACGGTGCTCCGATGCTTGGAAACACCGGGATCGCAGAGCCCTACGCACCCATCACACCCAATATGGGGTACCAGCCCGGTCCTACTGTCCGGGAAGCCGACTTGATCATTAACGGTTTTCCAGCACGTACAGGTCGTATCATGCTTGGTGGTGCCGTCAACAGTGATGCCGGGATCACGGGACAACTGACCATCGAGGAGAGAAACTTTGACATTTGTCGTTGGCCGCGTTCTTTTCAGGACTTGTTCAGTGGAACGGCTTTCCGCGGTGCGGGACAAACCTTCCGCCTCGAGGCGGCACCGGGCACAAACTTCAAACGCTACACCATGCAGTTCGCTGACCCGAATCTATTCGGTTACAAGCCAGTCAGCATGTCAATCAGCGGCTTTCTCTATGATCGTCGATTTAACGACTGGGACGAAGAACGCCTTGGTGGGCGTCTGTCCTTTGGCTACCGGATCACACCCGACCTTTCGATTTCAGCAGGTATCACTGGACAGCGTGTCGATATGGGTGGATATGATCCCGACAACACCATCCCCCAACTGAAACAGGTTTACGGAAAAACCTCACTGTTTAGTGGTGAACTTGCATTGGTTCATGACACCCGCGACAGTCCGATCCAAGCGTCCCGGGGCCACTTTTTCGAAGCCAACTTCGAGCAGGCGTTTGGCGATTTCGATTATTCTCGGTTTGAGCTTGAATTTCGACGTTACTGGCTGATCGCCGAACGTGCTGATGGTTCAGGCAAACAGACATTCTCATTTTCAACGCGAGCTGGCTACAGCGGTGATGACACCCCGATTTACGAAAACTTCTTTGCTGGTGGTTATGCCACCATTCGAGGCTTTGAATTTCGCGGAGCCAGTCCGGTACAAAACCTTCCTGGGCAAGGAGACATTGAAGTGGGAGGTCGCTTCCAGTGGCTTAATACATTGGAGTACATTTTTCCAATCACAGCCGATGATGCTTTTCGAGGTGTCGGCTTTGTCGATTTTGGAACGGTGGAACCAACCTCCACACTCAGCTCAAAATCCTACCGGGTCGCGCCAGGCCTGGGCTTGCGAGTTGCCTTACCAATGCTTGGTCCCGCTCCACTGGCCTTCGACTTTGCTTATCCGGTCGCCAAGGCCGATACTGACCAAGTTCAGGTATTCAGCTTCTACATGAGCATGGTCCGCTAGTGTCCGAGGAAACCATAAGGCTCGCTAAAACACACAGACGGCTCAAGCGACCTGAAGCCTGCGAGAGCGGTAACTCCGAGAAATGGGGATCACCTCGAATTGGGGATGTTTCTTCACAGGCTCCACATTACTCCCAAAGCAGTACCTGCGGCACGATCTGTCAACCTCGCGGCAGATTGGTTGCATATTGTTGCTTTTGAATTAGGCTACGAGGAACAAGGTAAACTGTTGAACAAAATCAAAAGGTCACGATTTCCGAATCTTGAATTGCTGCGTGCCAGATGTGAACTTGTCATGATTGATCGATAGAAATGTCATGCAAGCGAGGGACAAACGGTCTCCATGATGAAAAAAACGCTGAAATATTCCTCCCTTGCGAGAGAACGGATCGTCTAGTAAATTTCCACCTGATTCGAAATTGAATCGGCTTTGCCGAGAGATTCAGAATCACCTTCCCCTGTAGCTCAGTTGGTAGAGCAGGTGGCTGTTAACCACCTTGTCACAGGTTCGAGTCCTGTCGGGGGAGCTTTGCTCCCGCAAGCGTCCCACTCCGCTTGCAAGACGATCACCCAAAGCCGAGGTTTTACGCCTCGGCACTTGTCGTTTTATTCGCCGCGTTTTGCCGTCTTTTAGAAGGCGGCAACTTCCAGAGAACGCTCTCTGTTTTTC
>JAAHTH010003220.1_pt1 | contig 11442 bp, 7 predicted proteins | sample 6116091 | NCBI WGS metagenome assembly JAAHTH01 (sample SAMN13939990, study PRJNA603662) | sponge metagenome | isolation source: marine sponge | host: Mycale hentscheli | place: New Zealand | collected 2006
AGTCGGATAGCTTTCGATCGCATGGTGGCGACCAGGTCACGCATCTGCGAGTCGTTGCGACGCTCAGCGATCGCATGTAGTTCCGACACCGCACCCCGCACGATGCCGAAGGTGGCCGGATTCGCGTCGAGTGTCTTCTTCGCATCCGCCTCGGCCCACTCGTGGAAATCCTTCACGGCGGCAACATTCGTGTCCGGGATCATGACGCCTTCGAGGGTCATCGGGCGGGTATGTGTCCCGGACATGGCCAGAAGCTCCAACGGCTCATGGACGTGGAGCCCCTCGAGGTACGCAGGATCTCGTCCCGCCGCCAGGTACATGCAGACAATGGAATCGGCGTAGTCCCCCGCTCCACGCACCATCAACAACATCACATCGGCGATATCCCACGACGTCACCCAGTCGAGCGTCCCCGTGATCGACCACCCACCGTGCACCCGCTCCGCAGTGGGGTTGGCGGGTCCGGGCCGCCGAAGGTGAGCGAAAGCAACCGCGCCCACATTCGATCCATCCGAGAGCCCCGTTAACCAGCGAGCCTTGATCTCATCGACCAGGGGGGCATGGTCTGCCGGCTCCGCGGCGGCCAACGTTCTCAAGGGTGATTGGTGCTGCGCCCAGCAGAACCACACCGACGCGTCCACCATCGCGATGCGTTCGGCTACCTCCCGCTGACGCGCGGGAGGGTCGAGTGCCGTGCCCACCAGGCCCACGGCCGCGAGCGCGTCGATCTGCGCACGGTCGATGCCCCGGGCGTCGTTCTCGGCGGCGCGGTCGGCGATATCGGCGAGAACATCGTCAGCGGCGGCATCCAGCCGCCACTCACCTACCCCTTCGTCGGGTCCAACGACGTCCACATACTCCACACCCCCACGGTAAGGCCACTAGCGTTCGGACGGTGCAGGGACAGCCACCGCTCCTGGTCGCGCGTATGCGCGAACACGCGACCAGCGTCTTCGCGGAGATGTCGGACCTCGCTCGACATACCGGGTCGATCAACCTCGGCCAAGGATTTCCCGACACCGACGGTCCCGCAGAGATCGCCGCGATCGCGCGGGCGTGCATCGCGGACGGTCGTGGGAACCAATACCCTCCCGCGCCAGGAGTTCCCGATCTTCGTCAGGCGATTGCCGAGCACTCGGCACGCTTCTACGGGTTGTCGGTGGACTCTGATTCCGGCGTCGTCGTGACGACCGGTGCATCTGAGGCGCTGCAATCAGCCCTGCTTGCCTTCGTCGAGCGAGGCGACGAAGTTGTCATGTTCGAGCCGCGATTCGACATCTACGCGGCAGGGGTATCGCTGGCAGATGGGGTGCGCGTGGGAGTGCCCCTGTCCAGACCGGGGCTGCGTCCAGACATCGACAGGCTTCGCGCGGCGATTACTCCTCGCACCAAAGTGCTGTTGCTGAACTCACCCCATAACCCCACGGGCATCGTCTTTACCCGTGACGAGCTCGAAGCGGTCGCCGAGGTGGCCATTGAGCATGACCTGCTCGTCATCAGCGACGAGGCCTACGAGCACCTGTGGTTCGAGGATCATCACCACATACCGATCGCCACTCTGCCGGGAATGTGGGAACGGACGGTCACCGTCGGATCGGGTGGAAAGTCGTTCTCGTTCACCGGGTGGAAGGTGGGTTGGGCCTACGGTCCTGGCGAGCTCATTCGTGCAGTGTCCGCTGTGCGGCAGCACCTCTCGTTTGTTTCGGGGGGACCGTTTCAGTACGCGATCGCCCACGGTCTTCGCCTTCCGGACACCTACTTCACCGAGTTTCGCCGGGACCTCGCCCTCAAGCGGGACCTACTCAGCGACGGGCTTGCCCGTTGCGGCCTCGGAGTCGTCCCCTCCCAAGGCACCTATTTCGTTACCACCGATGTGCGTCCACTGGGATACGACGATGGCGCGACGTTTTGTCGCGACACCGCGCATCGAGCCAAGGTCATTGCGATCCCGCACCAACTCCTGTGCGACGACTCGACTGTCGGACTCCCCTACGTGCGGTGGGCCTTCTGCAAGCAGCCCGAAGTCCTTGAACAAGCACTCGATCAACTGTCGGCAGGGCTGGCCCCATGACGATCATGGTCGACTCCGCCGTGTGGCCCTGGCGCGGTCGACTGTGGGCACACTTGATCAGCGACACCTCTCTCGATGAACTCCACGCGTTCGCCGCTCGCCTGGCGTTACCCAAGCGATCCTTCGGTGGCGACCATTACGACATCACCGATGAACTACGCGATTGCGCCATCGCGGAGGGAGCGCAGCCGGTCGACTCTCGGACGATCGTGCGGGCCCTGCACGCTGCGGGTCTGCGCAGACGACCAGCCCGGGGTCATCAACCCTGACAATGCCGTTGCACTAGACCGCGAGAAGTTGCCCTTGGCGTGGAGACCTTGCCCCTAGGCCTGCAGAATCAAGCCCGACCCATCGGGGTCAACCCCGACGGTCATGGAATCACCGTCTTTGACGTCACCCGACAAGATCGCCACCGCCAACTTGTCGCCGACCGCCGTTTGCACCAGCCGCCGAAGAGGTCGGGCGCCGTAGATCGGGTCGAAACCGGTGTTGACCAACCACTGTTGGGCGTCCTCGGTCAACTCAATCGAGATGCGGCGCTCATCCAAGCGTCGCTGGAGCTGCTCGATTTGGATCCGAGCAATACGCAACAATTCTGCACGATCGAGCGGATTGAACATGATCATCGCGTCGAGTCGGTTCACGAACTCCGGGCGGAACTGCTGCCGGACAACACCGAGCACCTGATCCTTGCGTTCATCGAACGGAACGTCGGTGTCGACAAGGAACTGGGAACCCATGTTGGACGTGAGGATCATGATCGAATTGCGGAAGTCCACCGTGCGACCCTGCCCATCGGTGAGACGGCCGTCATCGAGAACTTGCAGCAGCACGTCGAAGACTTCCGGGTGAGCTTTCTCCACTTCGTCAAGCAGAACCACCGAGTAGGGGCGGCGACGCACGGCCTCCGTGAGTTGCCCACCCTCTTCATAACCGACGTACCCTGGGGGGGCACCAACAAGTCGTGCAACCGAGTGCTTTTCGGAGTACTCGCTCATATCGACGCGCACCATCGCGCGCTCGTCATCGAACAGGAACTCCGCGAGTGCCTTAGCAAGTTCAGTCTTGCCCACACCCGTGGGGCCGAGGAAGAGAAAGGATCCGGTGGGTCGATTCGGATCGGCGATGCCGGCCCGCGAGCGCCGTACGGCGTCGGATACTTCCCGAACCGCTTCGGACTGGCCAACAACGCGGTGTCCGAGTTCTTCCTCCATCCGAAGAAGTTTCTGTGTCTCGCCTTCCAGGAGGCGACCTGCGGGAATGCCTGTCCAAGCGGCCACCACCTCGGCTATGTCGTCGGCGGTGACCTCTTCCTTCACCATGGTGGCTTCACGCTCGTTGGTCTCCCGAGTGACTTTCTCGAGTTCCTCTTCGAATGTGGGGATCTCCGCGTACAGGATTCGTGAGGCCTGCTCGAAGTCACCTTCGCGCTGCGCCTTATTCGCGACGGCTCGAAGGTCGTCGATGAGGACCTTGATTTCGCCGATTCGATCGAGGCCTTGCTTCTCGGCATCCCATCGTGCACGCATGCCGAGTAGTTCCTCTTCTTTGTCGGCGATCTCCGTACGGATCTTTTTGAGTCGCTCCTTGGATGCCTCGTCTGTCTCTTGCGAGATCGCGAGTTCTTCCATTCGAAATCGATCGACCTGCCGTTGCAGTACATCGATCTCCACTGGAGAGGAGTCGATCTCCATGCGCAGGCGACTCGCGGCCTCATCCATGAGGTCGATCGCCTTGTCCGGCAGAAAGCGTGAGGTGATGTAGCGGTCGGACAGGGTGGCCGACGCGACGAGTGCTGAATCGGAGATCACCACCTTGTGATGAGCTTCGTACTTCTCCTTGATCCCGCGAAGGATGGTGACAGTGTCCTCCACGGACGGCTGGTCGACGAGCACTTGCTGGAACCGGCGCTCGAGCGCAGCGTCCTTTTCAACGTACTCTCGGTACTCGTCGAGTGTTGTCGCACCGATCATGCGGAGTTCACCTCGCGCGAGCATGGGCTTGAGCATGTTTCCAGCGTCCATCGCCGAGTCGCCGCCGGTGCCCGCACCGACGACGGTGTGAAGTTCGTCGATGAACGTGACAACTTGACCGTCGGATTGTTTGATCTCGTCGAGGACCGCCTTCAATCGTTCTTCGAACTCTCCGCGGTACTTCGCGCCAGCGACCATCGCCCCCAGGTCCAGCGCAATGAGAGTCTTCCCTGCCAGGGATGTGGGGACATCGCCCTCAACAATGCGGCGTGCCAGGCCTTCGGCAACAGCGGTCTTTCCCACTCCAGGATCACCGATCAACACGGGGTTGTTCTTCGTCCGACGCGAAAGAACTTGAATCGTGCGCCGAATTTCGTTGTCGCGGCCGATGACGGGATCGATCTTGCCCTCGCGTGCACGAGCCGTCAGGTCGACGCCGTACTTCTCCAGCGCCTGGAACGTGCTCTCTGGGTCCTGGGTCGTAACGCGCGCAGGCCCACGAATCTCCTGCAGAGCCTCCAAGAGTGCGGGACCCGTCGCGCCCGCCGCGGCGAGCATGTCGCTCACTCCGGGGCCACCTTCCTGCGCGAGGCTGATGAGCAGGTGCTCCGTGCTGACGTACTCGTCGCCGCGCTCTGTGGCCAGACTCTGTGCCGCGTTCAGCACCTTCAAGGCCGACTGATTCAACGTCGGCTGCGCGACGGAACTGCCTTGCGCGGACGGCAGTGCCTGGATGGCGTTTCGTGCATCACGGGTCAGGGCAGTCGTGTCTGCCCCCACCGATTCCAGCAACGCGTTCGCGATTCCTGGTCCCATCTGCAGGAGCGAGTCGAGCAGATGAATCGGTTGGACCTGTGAGTTGCCGTTGCCAGCCGCGATGCGTACGGAAGCGCCAAGTGCGTCCTGGGCTTTCGTGGTGAATTGAATGTCCATGGTTGTGTCCTTTCCGTGCTTCGAATGGCGCAGAGCGACTAACGGCGACGCTGTCGTCTATGCGGCTGCCAGACAACGAGGGCGCGTGACGAAGCGTCTGCGCGGAACTCCTCGAGTCGGCGGCGTAGTTCGCGAACTTCTTCTTCGAGCGCGAGCACTCGTCGAATGCCTTCGAGGGGTAGGCCCTCGGCAGACAGTTGAGCGATCTCGCGCAGTCGGAAAATGTCTTGCCCGCTATACAAGCGGTTGCGTCCGCCCACCCGGGTTGGGCTGACAAGGCCTGCTCGGTCGTACTGACGCAGGGTTTGCGGGTGGAGCCCCGCCAATTCCGCCGCGATGGAGATCGCGTACACGGGAGCGTCACTTGCGACCGAGAACGACTCTCGTTGCTCAGCCATTGGAATTTCCCGCCAGTGCACTCAAGTCTTTGCGGGGGTCCTCGCCTGCCACCAGATCCGCGTACGCCTGCAGGGCGTCGCGTTGCTCGTCGGTCATGTTCTGCGGCACGGCAACGTTCACCGTGACCAGAAGATCGCCGTTCTTTCCGTCTTTCCCCCGAACACCCTTACCGCGCACTCGGAAAACCCGACCCGTGGACGTTCCCGCGGGGATCTTCAGCGTCACGGAATTACCACGCGGTGTGGGGACGGTGATCTGGCTACCGAGTGCCGCCTCGCTGAAGGTGACCGGTGCCGTCAGCGTGACGTTGTTGCCTTTGCGTCCGAAGATCGCGTGGTCGTCCACGTGCACGACGACGAAGAGGTCTCCGGCAGGCCCGCCGCGCTCTCCGGGACCACCCTTGCCCTTCAGTCGGATTCGCGATCCGTCCTTCACGCCTGCGGGAATGCGGGCGTGCACCGTTCGCGAGCTGACTCCACGCCCCGACCCGCGGCACGAGGTGCAGGGATCGTCGACGAAGAGTCCTCGACCTCGACACGATGGGCATGGCTCGGCAAAAGCGAAGCCGCCTGCGTTCCGCGACGTCTGTCCGGTTCCATCGCATGTAGGGCACACGCGCGGAACCGTCCCTGCCTTCGCACCCGTCCCGTTACACACAGAGCAGGGTGCATCGCTACTCAAGCGCAGAGGAACGGTCACCCCATCGAGCGCGTCGTCGAAGGAGAGGGTTAATTCGCTCTCTAGGTCCTGTCCGCGCCGTGGCTGACGGTTACGCCCTCCACCGCCTCGGTTGAACAATCCACCGAGGAAGTCGCCGAATCCGCCACTGCTGTCACCGAAGAGGTCCTCGACGTTGACGTTGTATTGGCTACCCCCGAAACCTCCGGGGCCGCCGGCACCGCCGAACCCTCCGCCGGGGAAACCTCCTCCAGCAAAGAGGGCACGAGCTTCGTCGTATTCCTTGCGCTTTGCCGGGTCGGACAAGACGTCGTAGGCCTCAGAGACGTCCTTGAAGCGGGATTCGGCTGCGGCGTCTCCGGGGTTTTTGTCCGGATGGTTCTCGCGAGCGAGGGTTCGGTACTTCTTCTTAAGCTCGTCGGCACTGGCGTCTTTGGATACACCCAAAGTTGCGTAAAAGTCCTTCTCGAGCCAGTCCTTGTTCATCGTCCTTCGCTCAAATCCCTACTTGTTGGGTGTTGATCGCCGAGTAATCACGTGCCAGCGACGGCAACGCGTGCCGGCCGCAAAATGCGGTCGCCAAGTCGGTAGCCCGGCTGGTAGACGGTGGTCACCGTCGGCGTGGACACGTCGTCGTTGTCTTCGCTCGTCAGTGCTTCGTGCACGGTCGGGTCGAATTCCTCGCCCGAGGCTCCGAATTTCTCGAGTCCGAGCTTGAACAGAACCGACTCCAGTCCCTCACCGACCGAGCGAAAGGCTCCGTCGAGTTCGTTGTGTTCCCGTGCTCGTTCGATGTCATCGAGTACCGGAAGCAGCTCCACAAGTGCCGATGCAACGGCCATCTGTTGCATGACTTCTCGATCCCGCTCGATCCGCTTGCGGTAGTTGGCGTACTCCGCGTGCACGCGCTGCAAATCGGCGGTCAGTTCGGCGACCTTCACCTCGATGCCGACCACGTCGCCTTCGATGACACTGGCCGCGGCTTCTTCCGCGGCCAGTGCCTCGTCGGTGACAGACGTTGGGGCGACACCGTCCCGGACTTCGTAGGTCTCCGGATCGATACGGCGCTTATCACTGACGCGCACGCCCTCGCCGGCGTTCTCCTCTTCCGAATGTCCGGGGTCGGTCACTTGGCTTCTTCCTCGTCCACGATCTCCGCGTCGATGACCTCTTCCTCCGCAGAATCAGCAGCGTCCTCCGCGGCGCCCTCCGCTGCGGCAGAGCCATCTTGACCTTCTTGCTGAGCCATCGTGTACATCGCGGCACCGAGTGCCTGGCTCGCTTGAGCGACCTTGTCCGTCGCCGCCTTCATGGCGGCGAGGTCACCTGCTTCGATCGCTGCTTTGAGCTCGCCGAGGGGCTCTTCGACGTTGGGCTTCGCGTCCTCCGGAACACTGTCCGCGTTGTCCGCGAGGAACTTCTCCGTCTGGTAGACGAGGGCTTCGGCGTTGTTGCGAACGTCCGCTTCCTCGCGGCGCTCCTTGTCTTCCTCAGCGTGCTGCTCGGCGTCGCGCATCATCTGGTCGATGTCTTCCTTGGACAACGCACTGCCGCCAGAGATAGTCATCGACTGCTCTTTGCCTGTCGCGGTGTCCTTGGCGGACACGTGCACGATTCCGTTGGCATCAATATCGAAGGCGACCTCGATCTGCGGAATGCCCCGGGGAGCCGGCGGCAGACCGGTCAGTTCGAAGGTGCCGAGCTGCTTGTTGTATGCAGCCATCTCGCGCTCACCTTGATAGGCTTGGATCAACACCGACGGTTGATTGTCCTCGGCGGTCGTGAAGATCTCGCTGCGCTTGGTCGGGATGGTGGTGTTGCGCTCGATGAGCTTGGTCATCACGCCTCCCTTGGTTTCGATACCCAGCGACAGCGGCGTCACGTCCAGCAACAGAACATCTTTGACGTCGCCGCGCAGGACACCTGCCTGCAGGGCAGCTCCGATCGCGACAACCTCATCCGGGTTCACACCTTTGTTGGCTTCCCTACCGGTGACCTCTTTCACGAGATCCGCAACAGCGGGCATGCGGGTCGAACCGCCGACAAGAACGATCTGATCAATGGAGTCGACGTTTATGCCGGCATCTTTGATCACGGCCTCCACGGGAGCCTTTGTCCGCTTCAGAAGGTCAGCTGTCATCGACTCGAATTGAGCCCGGCTCAGCGACTCCTCGAGGTGTAAGGGCCCTTCGGCGCTCGCCGTGATGTACGGAAGGTTGATCGACGACTGCGTCGACGACGACAGCTCGATCTTCGCTTTCTCGGCAGCTTCCTGGAGGCGCTGCATCGCCATCTTGTCCTTCGACAAGTCGACACCGTGCGCGTTCTTGAACTGAGTGACCATCCACTCGACAACGGCGTTGTCCCAGTCGTCGCCGCCGAGATGGTTGTCACCGCTGGTCGCCTTGACTTCCACCACTCCGTCACCGATCTCAAGCAGCGAAACGTCGAACGTTCCGCCACCGAGGTCAAAGACCAGAATCGTCTGCTCCGTCTCGCCCTTGTCAAGCCCATACGCCAGCGCAGCTGACGTCGGCTCATTAATGATGCGCAAGACATTGAGTCCGGCGATCTCGCCGGCCTCTTTCGTTGCCTGACGTTGGGCGTCAGAGAAGTACGCGGGTACGGTGATGACCGCGTCGGTCACAGCGTCACCGAGATAGGACTCCGCGTCTCGCTTCAACTTCATCAGGGTTCGCGCGCTGATCTCTTGCGCGGTGTATTTCTTGTCGTCGATCTCGACGGTCCAGTCCGTGCCCATATGGCGTTTGACGGACCGGATAGTGCGGTCGATGTTCGTGACGGCCTGGCGCTTGGCAACTTCGCCGACGAGCACCTCGCCGTTCTTGGCGAAGGCAACGACGGACGGCGTGGTCCGAGAACCTTCGGCATTGGCAATAACGACGGGGTCTCCGCCTTCGAGGACCGATACGACCGAGTTGGTCGTTCCCAGGTCGATACCCACTGCTCGAGCCATGGTGGCTTCACTCCTTGCTCTCTTCTTCTCCGGCCAGGGTCGGGGCGGAAGTTCTCCCGCTGCGATCCCCTCCGGGTGGTCTTGGGACCTCAGTGTGACCCATAGCGACTCGTAATTGCAAATCGAGACGCATACTACTTGAGTCTGGTGGACTCATATAAGAAAACGCTGTCCTAGCGGGGAAAAATTCCCCATGCCGGGCCCCATCAGCGTGATGTAGATCACCCACCCAACGGGCTGGGACAATCTGCGTCCCCTGCTGCATCCCCGTGCCCCTAGTAGCGTGCTCTCGTGAGTTCCGCCCTCGCCACGGCCCTGACGGTCATCGCCGCGATCGCCACCGTGGTGGCGATCGTCCTCTTTGCTCGGACCCTTGCCGGGATGGTGCGCACCTACCAAGGAGGGCAGCCCACCCGCAGGTCGGACAATCCAGGCCAGCGCACCGCCACCCTGCTGCGCGAAACGCTTCTGGCCAGCCGCCTGAAGCAGCAACCGGTGGGCGCCATCGTCGCCACGGCACACTGGATCGTGCTGGTCGCTTTCTTCGTCCTCTTCTTGACGTTGGTCACGGCCTACGGACAGCTACTCAGCACCGATTTCGTGATTCCCCTACTCGGTCACTTCCCCCCGTTCGAGTGGCTCGTCGAGGGCCTCGCCTGGCTTATGGTGCTGTCGATCGTTTTCCTCATCGCGCTGCGCGTGTCCAATCGGCCGGACTCCAAAGGACGCAACTCCCGCTTCTTCGGTTCGACTATGTGGCAGGCCTACTACGTCGAGATAACGATCCTTCTCGTCGGCGTATGCGTCATCGCCTTGCGAGCGATGGAGTACGCACTCGGCTCCTCCAAGGGTGAGTCGTGGGCCACCGCCGTGCACTTCCCCTTCACGGCATGGATCGGGTCATGGTTCGCACAGACGCCCGACTCCACACTCGAAACCGGCATCGCCATCGTGGCGTTCATCAAGATCGCCGTCTCCCTGGCCTGGTTGATCACTGTCGCGGCGCAGCCGACGATGGGCGTTGCCTGGCACCGGTTTTTGGCGTTCTTCAATGTGTGGTTCCAGCGCAATGCGGATGGACGACCGGCACTCGGTCCCCTGCAACCCATTGCCATCAAGGGTGAGGCCATCGATTTCGAGAACATCGACGCGCTCGACGATGACGCATCCCTCGGCGTTGGCACGATCGGTGATTTCACATGGAAGGCGTTGCTCGACGTCAACACGTGCACCGAGTGCGGCCGGTGCCAGAGCCAGTGCCCGGCCTGGAACACCGAGAAGCCGCTCAGCCCCAAATTGTTGACCCTCGCCCTGCGTGAGCAGTCCCACGCCGCGGCTCCCTGGTTGCAATCTGCGGCGGACCAGCGCTCCGATCTGCATGAGGACGTCCTCGGGATCGCCGAGCGACAACTGATCGCAGACGGCGACGGCGACCCGTGGGCGCAAACATCCGGTGGTGTGATGAGCCCGGACGTTCTGTGGAGTTGCACTACCTGCGGAGCGTGTGTGCAGCAGTGTCCTGTCGACATCGCACACATCGATCACATCGTTGACATGCGTCGCTATCAGGTGTTGATGGCGAGCGAGTTCCCGAGCGAACTCAACGGCCTGTTCAAGAACATCGAGAACAAGGGCAACCCCTGGGGTATGAACGCCTCCGACCGCAACGCATGGATCGAAGAGGTCGACTTTCCCGTGCGCGTCTTCGGCATGCACGGTGAAGACGAAATTCCCGCAGACGTCGAGTATCTGTTCTGGGTCGGCTGCGCCGGAGCCTTCGAGGATCGGGCGAAGCAAACAACGAAGGCCGTCGCTGAACTCCTGCACATGGCCGGCGTGGAATTTATGGTGCTCGGTGAGGGGGAGACCTGCAACGGGGATCCGGCCCGTCGTGCCGGGAACGAATTCCTCTTCCAGATGCAGGCCATGCAGAACGTCGAGGTTCTCAACGAAATCAAGGCCACGAAGATCGTCGTGACGTGCCCCCACTGCCTGAACACCCTAGGTAGGGAATACCCGCAACTCGGAGGCAACTACGAAGTCGTGCACCACACGGAGCTGCTTAACTCACTCGTCGACGACGGCAAGATCACGGCCGTCAAGCCCGTGGCTCGCACCGTGACCTACCACGATCCGTGCTACCTCGGTCGACACAACGACGTCATTACGCCGCCACGCGAACTCATCGGTGATGCGGGGGGTTCACTTACCGAGATGCCGCGTCATGGCAAGCAGTCCTTCTGCTGCGGCGCGGGCGGGGCGCGGATGTGGATGGAGGAGAAGATCGGCACCGCGGTCAACAAGACCAGGGCCGACGAAGCCATCGCAACCGGGGCTCAGACGGTTGCCGTCGCCTGCCCGTTCTGCTCGGTGATGATGAGTGACGCCGTCGCCGCAAAGCAGCAAGACGG
>JAAHTH010001018.1_pt3 | contig 11435 bp, 12 predicted proteins | sample 6116091 | NCBI WGS metagenome assembly JAAHTH01 (sample SAMN13939990, study PRJNA603662) | sponge metagenome | isolation source: marine sponge | host: Mycale hentscheli | place: New Zealand | collected 2006
TATGACCCAGCCACAATACCCGGAAAAGTCCATAACTTCAGGGATTATCGACTTAACCATTGCTCCAAATTCCGGGGCATTCTGGAAATATGAATCTGATTCCAACCTTATTGTTATTGATTAAAATTTAAAAAATTTTTTCTTCGCTGATTTCGTCTTGTTTTCATTATTAAACCCATAATGGATCCCGTATCTCTCGCCGCTATAGAAAAGATCCTTAAAAATCTCGCCACAGAGAAAATAGAGGCGAGTACACAGACAGAGCTTTGTCTAGAAGGCAATGAAAAAATAATATACGCTATACCCCCGGTTACTGGAAAAAGGGTAAGAACCCAGGAACCCGCAGTAAAAACCCCATTATCCTCCTATTCATGGAAAAGCGATGAGATGACTCCAATATCTCTACGTAGGACAGATAGTGATAGTTCTATCGTGATAGAGCATAAAGGCCATACAGTGTTAGCTAAGGTGCATCATAAAGGACACAAGCATTGGTGGAAACCGAAGTATAGAATTAAGAATTCCGAGGAATCCTGGGAAGAAGCTAATAATAGATGCGAATTGCCTATTATGAGCAGCAGGGAGAAAATAAGTGAAATGATTAGAGAGGAATCAGAGTGGAGAGATGAATATAATGATATGTCTACTCTTCAGCTTTTTTGTCTTCTGAAACGTCAGTCTCCTGGATGCGTTTTTTCGGGTCTTGAGGAGGCTTAAGAATAGTTTTAAACCCCTTTCTGTAACGCTCACTTTCATCCGCCTCATAATCTATAATAAGCGGAGAAAATTTTTCATTTGTGGCCTCTTTATAGAGAGCGAGTAGATCGTCTCTATCTAAGCCTAGGCCTGACTCACTTAGTATGGTAGACAGTTCTCTTTGACCACTACATTTTAAAAGAATTAAGTAAGAACAATTATTTCTTATGATTTTTGGGATCCCGAAATAGCTCTGTGATAAGTAACAAACTGAACAGTTAAGTTTACGTGCCCTAATATAGTAGTTACAAATTCTCTGTTGATTTTTTTCGAGGACCATATCATCAACTACTACAAGATTATTGAGATCCTTATCCATCTTGTCCAGCTGGGGTAAAGTATGCAACCCCTCTGTGATTTGAATATTGTCGTCGCACTTCTCTAAGAAGCGGTATAACGGCTCATCTTTATTCTTAGTTACTACGTGTATAGTATGAAAGGTTCCCTTAGGCGGGCGGCTAAACATCTCAATTAAATTGACCAACCAGTTGGATTTCCCACTCCCAGAAGGGGCTACGCAACATAGTCTAAACGGTATTTTGAAACCGTGTAAGTCTTTGTGTGGGTTTTCTGGGGTAGACAACAAATCTTTGGGCATAATTTCATATATGTTGCGAACTGTCCCACCAGAAGGAGGGGTCTTTGGTTTAGGAGCACCTTTAGGTTTCCTTGGGGCTAAACTTTTCTTTCTTTTTTCATTTTCTAGCTCTTGATGTATCCTATTGATAATTCCAATAGAATATTCGTCCATTTATTTAAGTACAGAAATTTAAATCTATATTTTATTTATACAAAATGTTGATTGAAGAAGGTGCAGATAATTTTGGGTACAGTGACGAGGTCCTTGATATTTTAGAGAGACTAAGAGTAAATTGCGTAAATCTTAATACGTACCACAGACAGAGATACTTTTACTTTAAGGCATACGGTAAGTGGTTTAGGATACCAATTATTACATTGTCCATCTTTGCCGCCTCAGCTTCGGTGGGGTTGCAATCTCTGGAAGTGGAGCAGAAGGTGATCAGTGGGGTAACGTGCTTAGTAAGCTTAATTATAGCAATGTTAAGTGCTGTTGAACTACACTTATCTATTACAGACAAATTGGAAGACAGTTACAAATTCAGCAAAAAGTATTATTCTTTGGCAACTGATTTGTATAAGGTCATAAAATTAAAACCTGAGGAAAGAAGCGAAAGGGGAGGGGATTACCTTGGAAGAATGTTTACAGAGTATACAAAGCTTGCAGAGAGCAGCGAAATGATGCATCATAGTATGAAAAACGATGTACTTACAAGAATACCAAAGGGGCTTATTGAATATAAGAGAACCCCGACATATACCCCAGAGGGCAGCTTGGAGGAGAATGATGTGGATATATTTAAACACTTTCCACACAACTCTTCTTTAATTTTTAAAAGACCAGGTTCCCCACTTATGAAAGAGCAATATTATGATTTAGGATTAAAAGAAGAAGATGTGAAAGTAACAGAAGAAGAAGAAGAAGACTTAGAGAGCAATTTGAGCAAATAAATTCTATTTCTTGTATATAACATGAGGGGGAAAGGTTTAACCGCAGAAACATTAAGATCTCTTCTAGAAGCCTCTTATTCAGGAGAGGACAGCCCAGTTGGAAACTGGAAAAGAGACAACGAACTTAGCACGGATACAGCGCATGTATTTTACAGTGGGGATCGTGCAGTTGTCGCTCACAGGGGAACAGAGGGTACAGCATCAGACTGGGGTAACAATTTAAAATACGCTACTACAGGCGAAGTAGGGTACAAACAGACTGATAGATTTAAAGAATCTAAAGAAGTACAAAAAGCAGCCGAAGAAAAATATGGGGCAGATAAGATTTCTACCATTGGTCATTCTCAAGGGGGGCTCCTAGCTGAACTTTTGGGAAAAGATTCAAAGGAGATTATAACAGTAAACAAGGCAACTAGCCCATGGAGCGACAATACAGCGGGGAGCAATCAATATGACATTCGAAGCGAGTGCGACAAAGTATCTATGTTCAGAGACCCCTTCAAGAAACAGAGGAAAAACGACACTGTCATTAAAGGGAAGAAGAATTGGGCAGGACAATGTAAAGACTCTGTAAAAGAGCACTCCTATGACATTTTAAATAGAAGGGACAAAGTAGAAATATTCGGCGACAAGTCATTGACTGGGGGAAGATGCTGGCAGGGCTATAGTACTGTACCTGGTAAGAAGCACTACTGCCCGAAAGGAGGAAGCGCATTAAAATCTGCAGGAACTTTTGTAAAAGATGCTGGGGCATATTACTGGGCCCCAGGAAATATGTCAAAAGTGGACATACTAAAAAGAAAACAAGAATACTTATTGCCTTGTTCAGATCATACACTAGCAACGTATAACGGATATTGCCCTGAAAACAAAACATGCTACGCAGGCTTTGACAAGACTCAAAATGGGTGCCAACATTGGTACGATAACGCCGGTAAAAAGACAACTTCTATGAAATGTACCAAAAACAATAACGGGGGGTACGACTGTAAAAACGTAACCACAACTGCACCATCTCCCCCGGCAGGTTTTAAAATAGCTCAAGGAACAATGGAAGGAAGTGGTGTCTCAAATTACAGCAAAAAAAAAGCAGAAAGTTTAGGCGTTGATATAAAACCCTCTACAAAAAAAGGAAAAAAAATTGATGTATTCAAGGACGGAAAATTAGTTGCAAGTATAGGGGCAAAAGGCTACAAAGATTACCCTACACATTTAGCAGAAAGTGGAAAAAAAGTGGCAGAAGAAAAAAGAAAAGCTTATAAAATGCGTCACGAAAAGGATAGACATACCCCCGGAACCCCTGGTTTTTATGCTGATAAGATTTTATGGTAATTTTAATATAAAAAATATCTATTTTAAAATTATAAAATGGCATCTTTTAGCGATTACAATGCCCCCGAATTACGCGCTTGTGCAAAACACTTTAAAATAAAGGGAATATCGAAAATGAAGAAAGCAGATTTAGTTGCTTTGTGCAACGAACACTTGAAAATTTTAAAGAGCGGAGAAGTCAAGGTAAAACGACGAGGAGGAAAAAGTGCGTTTAGCAAAATCAAACATGGTGTGAAGGAAGGCGTAAATAAGGGTAGGAATGTAGTGACTGGATCAACAGGTTCTAAAACAGGGGACGCAGGACTTGCTGGGGTTACAGGTACGGTACAGGCGGGAAATCCTGAGGGAAATCCTAACTACTCACAAGAGCAAGGAAAGGACATAGCCGATAATTACAACGATAGAAGATCAGGTACAAGTGACTACAATCAACAACAGAAGCGACAAATGAAGAAGTCGGGGCATAAACAACGACCTTTTGGATTTGGAATACGTGGTGGCCAATTACCAGGTTCTGTCCTACAAAAGTTAAGGGAACTTTGCTTAGAATTAAAGGGTGCTGGTTTGTTATCTGGGGGAGGAGACGGAGACGATGACCAAGGCGACAGTCCAAGCGCAACAGACAAAATAATACAGAAAGGAACAGACCTCGCAATAAAGCAAGGAGACAAACAAGTGGGGAAAGCCGGTCTTACTTTTAAAGACTTTGTCGACAGCATAGAGGAAGACCCTAACAGAGATGATCCTAATTATGTAGTAAATCCCCATGACGATAAGTTAATTGATGCTATTAACAAGATGCCTGTATTAGAAGGACCTGCGAAGCAAATAGTGGACACAGTAGGCAACAAAGTAGATGCTATTATTACGAAGCCATTCGAGGCTGCTATGAAGACTGCTGGTATCCCCAGTAGCACAGTAAAAGTAATATCTAGTTATGCTAAGCCTTATGAGTCAACAAAGAGCGCACTTAAGCTACTGAAAGTAACAGGAAGACAAGGTGCAACTAAGTCAGGAGAAAGAGAGAAATTTATTAAGGCAATGAGAGAGGAATTAGGAATTAGTGTAAGAGATAGCCTTGATATGCCAAAAGAGGAACGTATGGCATTGACTGACGCACTTTTACTCGCATACGACGTTCAGTTTCCTGAAAGCTCTCAGACAAAGTATGCTTTAAGTAAGAATAAGCCCCCTTACGATAGACACCCAGAATACAGACAAATAATGGATAACGTTTTCGATATACAGCTTGAAGCGGAGAAAGAAGCGGCTTTAAAGAAAGATGAGGAAAAAAAGGCCTTTCGTGAGAATTTACATGAAGAGAAAAAAAATGCTAAAAAGCCCAGTTTTATTACTGACCGTGAAAAATATACATTTAAAAATCAACAAAAAAAATAAATAGAGAGTATATATCATGGTACTCCAAGCCCCAATTTCACGACATCAGCAGGGAGACAAAACCCTAGCAGGTAAGACAACAAAACGAGCAAGAACTAACATTATACATACAGGAACTCACAGGGATGCAGCCCCCAGAAAGGAGCACTTTAAGTACCACGCTTTGGGTGGACCTAACGCCAGGGCTATGCATGGAACTTTCGGAAGTGGGGAAGAGGGCAATGCATACGGAGCACCTTTAGGAAGCAACCCAAGTACATGGTCCCCCTCAGGAAGATTTTCTGGGGGAACAGAGAACCCTTCCCCAACCCTTGGAGGTAAATTATTCCATAAAAGTCCATGTTGGAAAAGAGGTAACTGTGTAGGAGGAATTGTTGGGGGTTATTCATTCTGCAATGATACCCATATGGGAAAAAAACACTGTTTGGGGTAAATATGATTTTTTAAATTTTAAATTTGAATTTGAAATTTGAAATTTGAAATTTGAATCTACTCAATATCTTCTCTCTTTCTCTTTCTCTTTGACTTGGTAACACTCACGCCTCCTTCACAGAATCTCCTTAGAGCTTCTATGTTCTCATTCATTTCCTTAAGCATATGCTTTATTTCGTCCACCTCACTGTTTAAGTCAGCTACTCTGTCATAGATTTTCATATCGGTACCTTGAGGGCCGTCAGGTCCACATATTAGTCTCTGTATGTTTTCTGTTCTTCTTTCAATCAAATCTACATCTCTCTCTACATCCATGAATCTAGTTGTTCTCTCATCTAGTGTTCCTATTTCCTCAGAGATTTGTTGGAGCCACTCACTGTGATGTTCTGCGTCAATAGAGCGAAGCTCGTTGTTATGTTGGAAGATTCTAGAAGATTCGTCCATGAGGTCTCTCTTGAGTTCCCTGATACCAGGGTTAACAAAAGCTTTTATACTTTCAACGGCTAGTGTGAATAGCGACGGTATATTACTGTTGCACTTTGAAATCGCTTGCTGTAACGGAACATAATCCCATTGCATTAGGTCTTTCTGTGTTATAGTCTGTGTTGATGTTTCCGTTGACATTTTCTACGGTAAATTATCGTTACGGTTTTCCGGATAAATTTTTTAACAGGAGGGGCGAGCTCTGGACAAGGGTTTTGATTATGAAAAACTCTCTTTGTCAGCCAAGAGAGAAAAAATCTAAGTTGAAGTTGAAGTTTTAAGTTGAAGTTGAAGTTTTAAGTTGAAGTTGAAGTTGAAGTTGAAGTTGAAGTTGAAGTTGAAGTTGAAGTTGAAGAAGTTAAAGTTCTTCTCTCTCGGCTGACAAATAGAGTTTATCAGAATCAAAACCCACAAACAATACTCGCCCCTCCTCGCAAAAATTTTATCCGGAAAACCGACACGATAATTTACCGACAAAATGTCTGACAATAATAATACCGTACAAGCCGACCTAGAGATTGTCCTCTCTGGTTGCAACAAGAGAAAGCTGAGTAGAGAGGAAGTCGATGTTATACAGAGAGTCATTAGTGAGTATAAAGAATCAGAAGTCCGTCTCCGCCACAAATCCGCCTCTCTTGCATCTATGATAGCGGACCTACAGGAGAGAACAGAGTCACAGAACATAGTAATGAACAGAGCCATTCAGTTCTATGAGTCAAGACACAAAGATGTACAGAGAGAGAATAAAGAACTAATACTAGAGAACAACCGTTTGCGCGCTGAGGTGGCACAGAACAACATTCGTCTTCTTAGTAGACCAAAGAACTGTATGATTTGTTTCTCTGTAAAACTATCCGTTACAAACTACTGTACTTGTACTTACGAAATGTGTGCAGAGTGCGTTGTAAACCTTCTAGAATCTTCCAGAGGTCAAGTCGATAGTCGATTCCGTTGCCCCCAGTGCCGCAAGGCCATGAGCCCAGACTTATGCGGGGTTACAAACCTAGGTATCGCAAGAAATAACCCACCAATCCCTGACTACGACTCTGACACAGAGAACACTTTAACAAATATAAGAGATGCCTTCCAGAACGGAGAGAGAATAACACAGAGAATTAATGATAACGGGCTGCCCGAAACTACCATTAATTTCCCAGATCTAAGGGACATTCAAATACGGGGAACTGCGCAACTCCAGGAAAACGGCATTAACGAAATTGTGGAAGGACAAGCCCGGCGAATAGGGGCAGCCATGAACGCAGCAGCCCGGCTTTTCGAAGAGGACACTGCCCCGCCATCCCCGGAAACAACCCCGCCAAGAGTAGCCCAGAGGCCTCCAACACCATTTAATATAAATATATAGACTAGTCGTTCTTGACATAATTTTTAAGCATTTCAACGGACGATCCCATATCACTTAAAGTTTTTTCTTTCTCTTTCTTCTTTCTTTTCTCTTCTTCTGTTTCTTGATATTTCTCTGTTAAAAAGGAGTGACGTAAGCCATTCACTCCAACCTTTTTGTTAAACATTTTTTCCAACCTTTGGTTCAACTTAACGGAACCAGACTGACTCTCTCTGTTTCCGTTGCCCAACGGCTGCCCCTTACTGTCTATTAGTAGATAGTCTGAGTCATTCACTTGCGCCCAACGGTTAAGAATATTTCTCAGTTTCGTAGGGAGGGGTACGGTTTGTTTCCCGTAACTTTTTGAAGTTTTATAGCTGTTGAAAACTAATTGTTTCTTGTTGTCGGATATGTAGTTGTCATCGTCTGAGGCGTTTCTGAGCTTGAAGTCGACATAATCTTTAGATCGTCTGGGAGAAATATGGATGCCACTTAAGAGAGCGAGAATAACATAATCCTGAACTTTTTGTTTCTCAGAATTAGATAACTCCCCCTTCTTCATTAATGGGACCGCTACTTTTTCTAGTTGCTTGTATTTGCTTAATATTTCTTCTTGGCTAGTCCAAGCCCTCTCCTGAGCGGGGGTCTTTTCCTGCTTTTCAATTTCGCGTCGGTAATCCCCTATGTCATTCATCATGAGATCGCGGTATTCTTTTTTCCCCGAGACGACGACCAAAGCTGAGAGCAGAGTCTTCCTCTTATTACTGGGTATGTCTTCTAAATGTTTTATTACGGTAGAAGTCTTGTCAAAGTTAGAGGGGTCTACCTCTGTAGTGTCCCAAATTTGTTTATGTAAGGATCTCAAAATACTACTGTAAGTGTTTATAGATGATTTAGAAAGACTTTCTCTCTTCTTAGCAATGAATTCCTTTAGTTCTTTGCTGTCCATTATAACCATAATCTACAAAATAATTCCTAAATAAATAATATTAACAATTAATTATCTAGGATAGTATAAAATGGTAGACGTAAATAAAATCGTAAAGAGCGATCGTTGTATGTTTAGGGGCAATGTCCTTCTATTTTTTAAACAAGACTACAAAAACAACTCTAGAGTAGTTAGTACAGGGGAAGAAAACGTATTCAAGATAGAAAAGCACATGTCTCGGGGGCATGTCGCTGACTGCTTTGTGAACATTGGGGGAGTGGCAAACTACTACGTGGAGCAAATCGCTATGGGGGCCACGTGCGAACAGAATTTTATATTTCCTAGAGCCCTGGACGACGCGATATCTCTATGTCGAAAAATATACCAAGAAGAAGTGAAGCCGACGTTGGAAACACAAATGTTGGAGAAGAGAGATGCTTTTGTCAGAGATGAAATAATGGATAAATAAAATGTGGTAATAAAATAAATGGCTCAGAAGCAACCCCCTTCTCATTCATTTAGTATATTTAATAGTGCTCATTTTAGTAATGAGACATTACGTCCCACCACTACAATAAACAACAGCTATATACAGGAAAAGTTTAATGGTGACATGGAAGGCAAAGCAATAACAAATGTCAAATCAATAAGCAGACCCATAACTACACAGACAGTAAATAATACATTGTACTTTTCTCTTTCGGATCATTTAGAAGCTACGACATTTGTTCAAGTAAAAATTGAAGAAAACGGAACAAAAACGCGGACAATTTGCTTTGTAGTCACTAAGGGATTAAATGGTACAGTCATAAGCAATGAAATTTCTGATAGTAATCCTTCTCACTCATCTTACATTAGTATAGGATCCGGTGGAACTTTGACTATAAGTTGCACATCTCAATGTGAGGCTATGATAAGTACCCTCTGTTTAGGTTAAAAATGCGATCCTTACAGAAAATATTTTCTGTTTAGACAATATACGATGTCGTCAATTTCACGTGACCTCACTGTCCCCCTTTCTGCTTCAGATGGTTTCTCCATTGCGATCTCTGCCGTTCCCCCAGCTGGTCAACAATTGAAGAAAATTGAGTACTCGATTGACCAACAATTAGACGGTATTCAATCAGTCCTAGCATCAGGGACCGCAGCTAAGCTTACCCAGTTACAGAACAAGAAATACTTAATCACTGCAGTATTTACTGATAACACCAGAGCCTCTATGAAGGTAGACGCTGTCAGCGTTCCTTCTTCTCCACTTTTGCTTAAGTCATATACCCCTGACGGAGGCGTATCCGAAGATGACTTCCCAGGAGCCGGATCAAATGTTGCTTTTCTTCAAGGTATTGATAACGGCCTTAAACTTATTGCAGGATCTCTCTCTTCACCTTCTCTTTCGGAGGGTAAGGATGCCGCAGCAGTCGCAGCTATGGATGTCACAGCATACGATATTCTTCTTTCAAATGGAGACGAAGTTCAGTCATTCGTAGTAACTCCTGCACAAGCTGAAAGTGGTCACGACCTTACTGGTGGATTTATTGCTAACTACGTTACTCTTGAATGTGTAATTATTGCACGTAACTCTCTTGGTGACTCTACACCAAGTGCAGTATCGGAGGCCATGGCAACTAACTTCCCTAACCAACCAGGACAGATTGGTTTTTATGACCAAGATGACACAGCATCAGATAAAGTTAAAATTCAAATTCCAATGCCCTCTGATTATGCAGAATGGGCTTCTAATTCATCATTCCTTACTGGTTCCCCCTCATCTGATCTTATTCTTCAAAACGGCGAAGAACAAATTACTGTTCGTGTATACAACGAGGGAGAAGAGACCCCTCGTTTTATCGAAAGTGTAGGTGCACCCAATCAAAACTACGTAGATGCACTTGTAGACTGCGCTCTTGGTGAGGTTGTAAAGCTACGAGCTACGGTATCAAATGCTTTAGGAACAAGTGAACCATCACCATGGTCAATACAAACACTTAACATGAGACCATCTTTGTTACAGAAGAGAACATATACAATTGCTTCATACACAGCATCAGCACCAGGTGATTCCACAAACAACAAAGTTTCTGTGACCGGTTCAGCACGTGCAACAATGTCTAGTACAGGTTTAGATACATCCTTGTTGCTTGACGCTCAATCGGGTGTACCTATTATCAACACTGGTAATATTCATCAAAGAACCGACTCTGAGAGACTAACTAGGAATGGTAATCACAATACTTACTCCTCTACCATTGGATATGGAGCTACTGTCAATGTTGGTGAAGCCCTAGTTTCAGGTCAACAAATGGAATTTAAGATAGAATCTAGAAGTTACATTCCCCCAGATTCTGCTTATACCACAAAGTGGGATCATACTCACAATAAAATTAGTAATGAATTGTTTTCTAGTTCGTACACCATCACTGGGTTTGGTTCAATCCCGAGAACTCCAGCTACAAAGTGTATTGATGAGTTTTCTGAAACCGGTTCTTCTATTCAGTTTGAGTTGGCCGCAGAAGGACAAATTCAGTACGGTTTGTCAAGCTACGTACTTGCTCTTTCAGCTGCTCAAGGCGAAGCATCGTACTCCAACACTTACAGTATTACCGATGTAACCGCAGCATCACAGCACACATTGTCAGGCCTCGCTGCGGGAGTTGTTTTAAGTGCCAGTGCTATAATGAGCGCACAATACTCCCTTTCATCTAATGATGAAGCGGTTGACGTAAGTGGAATGCAAAACGTCTCTATTGACAGTGCATCACAAGCTATGACAAAAGGACAAGAAGCTACTGACAAGGACGAAGAACAACTCGCTGACATTGTGCCATTCGGTACCCCAGATGCTCTCAGTAGTGCAGTTCTTTCAATTGAAACAGATCACGACGGAAAAGTTGGTCTTGCAGTAGGTCTTGGAGCAGGAAACGGTAGATCCGTTAAGCGTCTTCAGGTGGTTGCTTTTAATCAGTCTGCTGAAGGTGTAGAGCCTACTCAGCTTAGTACCTTTACACTTAATGCGACATTGTCCCCATATATTGTTCTACATGCCACGTCTGGATCAAGTAATGGTGACAATACGTTTTACAAGATTTCAGCGGAAAATAATAGCTTAACATCTAACAGTGCTCAGGTCGATACTAACACTGTCGTGTAGTATGGTGACCCCACATATTCTGACTCCGTTAGAGGAAAAACAGTTACTACCAGTTTACAGTGTAATGGTGAAAGAAAAGTGGCCGA
>JAAHTH010003221.1_pt1 | contig 11430 bp, 7 predicted proteins | sample 6116091 | NCBI WGS metagenome assembly JAAHTH01 (sample SAMN13939990, study PRJNA603662) | sponge metagenome | isolation source: marine sponge | host: Mycale hentscheli | place: New Zealand | collected 2006
ATTTCGTCAGCAGAGTTTGATTTAGATGATGGACACCAATTTATGTTTGTGCATAGGGTATTACCCGATATACGTTTTGATGGTACTCTTGATGGAACTACTCCCTCTGCTACTCTATCTCTTCTACCTTTAGCTAATTCAGGTTCTGGATATAATAATCCTTTGACTCCTAGAAATATTAATCAAACAACTATAACACGTAGTGCTACTACACAGACTGTGTTTAATACTAATAACGCAATAGCTTTTCCAGACATATTTCCCCCTAAAATTTATAATATAGAACAATATACTGGGCAGTTAAATGTGAGAGCTAGAGGCCGTCAAATGGTAATGAAAGTTGAATCTTCAGGTCTAGGAGTGCAATGGCAATTAGGTTCTCCAAGGCTTGATATGCGACCTGATGGGAGAAGATAATGCCTACTAAAGCAAATGTTAATTTTAAAGCACTCGTATTACCCGATCCACAACAGGAATACGATAAAGTTGCTTTTGCACGTTTTAATAATATATTAAGACTTTACTTTAACCAAGTAGATGACGCACTACGTAGTGCTAATTTAAAAGAACAATCTGATGCAATGAGCTGGTTTTTAGGGTAGATGGCTAATACATATAAAAATGCAAAAGTAGACTTAACTTCTACAGGGGTAACTACTTTATATACAACTCCTGCAAAGGCAACTTCTATAGTAAAATCTATATTGGTATCAGAAGACTCTAATAATGCAGATACTATTACAGTAACAATTACTGATTCTACAGCTGCTGTTTTTAGTGTTTTTAAGGAAAAATCTATTGGGGCTAAGGCAACAACAGAGCTACTAAGCGCACCTCTTGTACTGAATACAGGAGATATTTTAAAAGTAACTGCTGCAACAGCTAACAGACTGCATGTTAAAGCTAGTATATAAGAGATAAGTTAACATGAAAACTCAAATAAGTAGTAACCAGAAAAAACTACCTTATCCGATTATATTTACTCAAACTATTATAAAAGCAAACGAAAGATTAAATAATGATAAAAAAGAAATAGCAAGAGATTTATTACAACTTGAATCGCTTGTTCAAAAACCTGATGTTAAAATGACTCAAATAAATAATACTGTTTTTTTGGTTAAAACAAATCAAAATAGTAAAGCGTGTACTATTACAGTTTTTAATATGGATACAAAAGAAAACTATGCAAACAACATACTAAAAATAATAGATAAATTAGCAAAAAATAACATAAAAAGAGGTGTTTTTGGTGGGGCTTCTTCAGATGATTTAGAAGCGTACCAAATGGCAAAACAGAAATCAACAATCCCAATGGGTATATCTCAAACAAAAGATAAAATAATATGTATTTTTGATGCCTCTATTACTCTTAATAAAGGGGAGAAGTAAGTGGGGTTTTTACAAGATCTTTGGGACCCTGGTGATTGGGGTAGTTCTGTTACAGATGTTATAGAAGATATTATACCTTCCATTACAGATGTTGTAGAAGATATACCTTCTTCTATTGGAGATGTATGGGAGGATACACAAGATACCATAGCAGATATAGGGGATGCTGTAGGGCAAGTTGTTGAAGCTATTGCAGATAAACCTATCCCTTTCTTAATTCGTACCATAACTAGTGTTGTAGCTCCTCAATTTTCGTGGATTGTAAATGGTGCTATGACTATAGCTGAAGGAGGAGATGCTACAGATGTTTTAAGGTCTGTTGCTCTTTCTACAGTAGCTAAAAATCTTGGAACAAAAGTAAGTGATTTTTCAGCAGATTTAATTGAAGATATAGGTATTGAAGCTACTCTTTCCGATTCTTTAGGTAATATTTTAGGAAATACATTAACAAAAGTAGGGGCAGGACAAGATCTTCAATTTGCTCTTGCTTCAAACATTTTTAGCGAACTAAAAGACCCACTTAAAGGTGTTGCTTCAGATCTTACAGAACTTTTTGCGGGTGCAAATGCTGATGTCTCTCAAGTTGAACAATTTATTGAAAATACAATAGATAGTGTAGAAGGAGCTAGGAATTTAAATGAAGCAGCTATATCAGCTATTTCTTCTGATTTGTCTAATTTAATAAAGAATACTTCTGTTAATGTTTTAGGAGAGGGATTTGGTAATCAATTTGCTACAGCCTTACAAGCAGGACTTACGGCAGCTGTTAGAAACCCAGATAACCCTAACGCAGCTGAACAAGCTTATTATGGTTCTTTAAAAGCATCTTCTGTTTCAGAAATTTCTAAGATGGTAGAACAACCCGTAGGTAAATTAGTAGACGGGGTGCTAGGCGAATTAGGAATTATAGAAAAAGAAGATGGTACACTTGTTGCTCCTAATAATGCAATTATTGATAAAGAAGGCAACGCAGTAAAAAATAAAGAAGGGAATGTAAAAACTTGGAGTGGGCATACAGGCTTTAAGACGTTAACAAATGGGCAAAACATTTGGATATTTGACGATGGTTCTTCTATAAGCACAGGTTTTTTAAACAACCCTGATTTTGTAGATGCAGGAATAGATCTTGGTTCTTATAATAGTGCTGGACAATTTATGGCAGATGTTCAGGGAAAATATTACGATGCTAAATCTATGCCTGAAAAAGATAAATTTTCTTCAATAGTAAATGACTTAGAAGGAATTTTGCAAGGAGTAAAAGTTAACGCAGCAACAGATACTCGTACATTTGCGAACCCTTATGAAGATGTTGAAATTACTCAATCCCCTTTAAATGATCCTGCTTATGTAACAAAACTAAAAAATCTTTATAACGTTAGTTCTTTAGACAGTATTCAATATGGAATGCCAAGAGCTACTTATAATGGAGGTTTATATCAAACAGGCCAAGAAATAACTCCAGAAATATCAAAAGACTTATTAGAACGTCAAGCTATAACAGAAAAGTTAATAGGAACAGATTTAATAGATTCAATAGATAACGCTTATATCTTTGATGTAATAAATGAACATAATGAAAAATTTAAAGATAATATTTCAATGCAAATACCTCTAGACGATATATCAGGGGTTATAACGTTTAGCCAAGAAGATTACGATAAATTAGTAGAAGGAAAACAAAAAAGCGTAGATGTGGGAGGAGGTCTAACTGTAGAGCAAATTGCTGCATTAGATAATAGAGATCTATCAACCATGACTCCATCAGAATTAACTAGATACGCAGAAAATATTTATAAAAATAGTCCTTTTGAAACCGCAGTTGAAGCAAATAAAGAAAAAGAAGGAGGAATGGCTATTCCAGTGCTTTACCCATTTGAATATTGGATTAGCCCATCTGCTAAAATAAAAAGCGCAATTAAAGTAGCAACTAAAGCTCTAGGCTATGCAGGAGATGCTACAGGGATATCTGTTATAAATGCTTTAACTGACATGGCTAAAGATAATCCTAGTGGGTATGTTAAACAATTAATAAGTGGAGGATTAGAATCTTACCCACTTTCTGTATTAATAGGTATGTCTGAATTAAAAGACCAAGGCATAGAAGCAATATTTCCTACCAAAGGAGATGGTGTTCCAACAGATGAAGAACTAACTATGGAATACTTAAATGAAAATGTATTTAAAATAGGTGAAGGTGGCTATCAAGGAATAGTTAAATTAACTGAAGAAAAAATGGAAGAAATAGCATCAACTTTTTCAGAAGCAGACGCGCAAGCATTAAGAGAAAATATACGAAGTGGCGATGTTATATTTGAAAAATATGGTCCCGAAGATTGGCAAATTAGACCTGTAAGTTCAAATGTTAGTCTTGGAGAAAACCCAACCGTGTATGGTAGTACTTTAAATATGGCTAACGGTATTTTAGATACTCTAGTAGATGTTACTTTAGGAACTGCAGGTCCTGTTGGGTGGACACTTAGCGCAGGGTTGAATGTAGCTGAAGCAGCTGGGGGGTATATATTAGACGTAGAACAACAAATAGCTGAACAATTAAAAGAAGGTAGTCCTTACTTAGAAAGTGAAGAGTATCAAAGAATATTAACAGAAAATCAAGGTAACCACTTACGTGCGCAAGCTCAAATAATGACAGAAGCAAAGAAATTTATGCTCCCTGCAGGTATGGTTGGTTCTTTAGGAGATTTAGCAGTTGCTAAAATGATATTAGCTCCTGTTAGTTATGCTGGTAGTGTAGTATTAAATGCTGCAGCTTCAATTTCTGGCGATACTGTAGCAGAAGCTCTTTCAGGAGCAGGAGAACAATTATGGGGAAATGTGGGTGTAGATTTAGCAACAAAAAATGCACTTGATATGGGTCCAGGTGGTACTGGTAGAGATCTAATAGGGGCTGCCTTTGCTGAAATGGAAGAAGGAACAGCAGGTATAGCAGCTAGTGGTGTTAGTCCTATAGTAGGTGAAATTTCTGAAGGACTTACTGCTAGTACTCAAAAAGCTTTAGGTATAGAAGGTAGCACTTATAATATTGATACATCTATTACAGGTACAGTGTCTGCAGATAACGTAGTAGAGTACAATCCAAGTCAGGCAGCTGCTCAAGATGACATAAATATTATACTACAAGAAGATGGAGCTGTAAGCATAGAAGATGTACAAAGAATAGCAGATTCATATTTAAATGGTTCCATAGTAAAAGCTCAAGATCTTATAGATACAGCAACAGATGATCCTTCGGTTTATATAGGCAGGTTTGGTGCATTAAATGAACAATATGATGGAGCTATTCCTTTTAATGAAATTAAAAATTTTACTGAAGATTTTGGAATAAGTTTATATCAGTATAATGATATTGCATCAGCTCAAAATGTCGATGGGTTGTCTACAGAACAAATAATAAAAGATAATACAGAATCAGTACTAAATATAGATACAGGAGAAAATTATTCTTATAACGAAAATCAAACAAATACTGATATAAATACAAATATTGGTTCTGTTTTTACTACAGACACACAAACAGGTACAGACACACAAACAGGTACAGACACACAAACAGGTACAAATACAACTACTACAAACACTGATATAAACACAAATATTGGTACTATTTTTACTGGAGATACACAAACAGGTACACAAACAAATACTGATATAAACACAAACATTGGTACTATTTTTACTGGAGATACAACTACAGATACAACTACAGATACAAATACAGACAACCAAACACAAACACAAACACAAACACAAACACAAACAAACACACAAACAACAGCTTTACAACCTCAACCCGAAGAAGAAAAAAAGAAAAAGAAAATATCTCCACTACCAAACATGCAAGCGTTTCAAACTGTAATGACTGAAAATCAACCAAAAGTAGATCTTGATTATATCTATAATTTTGATAGTATATTTGCTAACCCCGAACAAGAAAAATTGTTTGTAAGACCTTATGATAAAGATATTCCACAAAATATAGAAGAAATAGTGCAAAAAGGTCCATATGATGATATAATAAATCCTGAAGGTGAAAAAGATGAAGAAGATGAAGAAAAGGAAAAGTAAATGAGTAGTATTTTAGACCAGATAAAAAATGCCTTATTTTATAAAGCAGATAATACAGAAGAACTTGATCTAAAAAAATTAGCTGGACTATTAGGATTTGGTTTAACTGCTTCAGGAGCTATAGATTTTGGGCCCGAAAGACCAGCTGTAGGTTACAACAAACCTGTTCCTAAATTTAATGCTGTTCGTAACCGAGTACAAAATACTTATGATCCTAATAGAAGACCAGGAAGTGGAGGGCAGTATTATTTTACTCCTACAGAATATGTTCGACAAAGTGATTCCTTATTTGGAGATGATTTTGAAAGTTATGCAGATGACTTACAAACCGCGCAAGATGCAGCTGCTACACAGGCTAAAGGGTTAGAAACTTTAAACACAGAAAATTTAGCAAGCTACCCTGCTCCTGTTGTTACAACTCCAGAAAATATAAACACTGGTATCGCATCTCTTCCATCTATACCAACAGCAGAACAGCAACTTGCTGGACAAGTAAATATTGGTATGGCAGATGGTGGTATTGTAGGTTTGAAAAAAGGAACTTTTAGTGATTTTATTAGTAATATTGGTAGTTCCCTAAAAGATATGGGAAGTAGTATGTATAAAGATGTAGTTTATGGCCCAATGCAAGGGCCTAATTTACCAAGTGAAACACATGGAAGTTTAGCTAATTTAGATAATCCTTTTGGAAAAACATCATATGATTATGGGCCCTTTACTTTAAGTACAGATGGAACAACTGCAGAACAACATTTTGGTTCAAGTGATGATGAAGAAATAAGAAGTAAAAATTATGCAAATTATAAAAGAGCCATAGGTGCGGGCGAAGGTGAAGGTGTATCTCAAGATTATGTAAGAGGCCGTTCCGATGCTCGTGCTGAAAATTTCTTAGGGGGTCAAAATTATGATGCGGTTGTATCACAAAATGAAGCAGCTCCTGGAAGTCATGATATGTCTGTTTATAATAACCCCTTAACAAGTAAAGTCATAAATGGAACTACTCTTGTTGGATATGAAAACGAAGATGGCTTGTTTCAACCTATATCTTATAACGATGCTAACAGAGCTTTAGCTGCAGGAATTGTAGATAATTCAGATATAATGGGAACAAACAATGCAACTATAGATAATTCTGTTACAGGTGATGATGATAGCGCAGTTGTAAATACAGGTGATGATGATAGCGCAGTTGTAAATACAGGTGATGATAGTACTTCTGCAGCTCCTGTTTGGTCAACAGAAGATTATCCTGTAGCCACCGATATATTTAATACTATTGGAACAGTTGTAGATACTGTAAGCGAAAGTAACGCAAATTCTTTTTCAAATTTAGCTACAAATTTTTCATATAATAAAGATACTGGAAATTTTGATACAGAACAGCAAGATAACATAATAAATTATTATAGTAGCGTTGCAAATGGAGAAGCATATCTTACAAAACCAGATGGAACCGCGGATGTTAATTATGAAACACAATCACAGGCTAGCATACAACGACAATTAGATTTTTTTAAAGACCTTAGACCAAAAAAAAGAGAAGAGATAGGATCATTTGTACAAGAATTAAAAACTTGGAGTGATTTTTTAGGTACTTATGGGCAAACAGGTGCAGGTGGTGCAGCTTATGGCGGTGCAATAAAAGGATACGCTATGGGGGGAATGGAACAATCTCCTAATTTACCTTCAGGGTTATTAAAAAGCACTGAAGATGGTATGGCAGATACTATACCCGCGCAAATGGGCAACCAACCTATTAATTTATCTGGCGGAGAATACATTATGGATGCAGAAACCGTTGCATTTTTAGGTAATGGTAACACTGATTCAGGTGCTCAAAAACTAGATAATTTTAGAGAAAATTTAAGAATGGCAAAAAATGGTGGTGAAGACCAAGGGAATCAAATAAACCCCGAAAACTTTTTAGGCAGATTACAACAGATGGGAGTAGCATAATGGCTAATGAAACAACAGGTGGTGATGATACTACACCAACAGTACCTGAATTTACTCCAACAGAAGTTGGGGAAGAAAGCACTTTATCTCAATATGCAGGTGAATATGTTACTGGTATGTTGGGAAAAGGAGCTGCTATTGCAGATGAACCATACCAAGCATATACTGGACCTTTAACCGCGGGGCAATCAGATCTTCAAACAGAAGCTTATGAAGGTATTGGCGGTTTACAAGTACCTACAGGAGCTATGGGTGAAATGACCGCAGCTTCACTAACCCCATATATGAATCCTTATTTAGAAAATGCTTTACAACCTCAAGTTAGTGCTGCAATTAGGAATGCTGATATACAAAGAATGAAAGACGCTTCAAGATTGACAAAATCTGGATCTTATGGTGGCAGCCGACAAGCCGTTATAGAAGCAGAAGGTAACAGAGCACTTGGTGACACGTTATCAGGTATATATGGAACTGGATACAGAGACGCGTTTGATAGAGCAACAGATGCGTTTGCAGCAGACAGAAGTTATGGTCTAGAGGCGTTACAAGAACAAAGAACCGCAGGAGCAGAACAAAGAGCTATTGAAGCGGAAGGTATTGCAGCAGACAAAGCTCAATTTGAAGAACAAAGAGATTATCCAATGAAAGCAGTTCAGTTTATGCAATCTTTACTTCAAGATTTACCAATACAAACCCAAGAAAAATTATTTACAACACCAAGTCCTGGTATGGCAGGAGCTGGCGGGGCAACTACTATTATAGCTTTATTAGAAGCATTAGGATTAGATATATAGGATAATAACATGGCTTTTGAAGATATAGGAAAACAAGTTGGCATGAATATGGATGCCTATAGAGGAAATCCAGGCGCGTTAGAACAACAAGTTAATAAACCAGCTGAACAAAAAAATTCGGGTTTACAAGCTCCTCTAGTTAAACTGTTAGCTTTACAACAACTAAAACAAGAACAAAAAACAAAAGAAGATCAAATAAAGTTGCAAATGATGCAACAAGGCCAAGCACCTTCTGTTAAAGACCAAGTAGAAAATGATGCTATCCAAAGAAGTGTTGATGAAACTACTAAAGGTATAATGGGAGCATTAGCTCAAAAAGCTGCAGCCCAGAAAAAAGCACAAAACAAACTTTTGGCTAATGCTACAAAATTTCAACAACCTACTAATCCTATGGCAATGATGAACAGAGGAATTGCGGGTAATAAAAGAAATAACATGAGAAGCATGGCTCAAGGGGGTATTGTAGGGTTTAACCAAGGAGTTTATTTACCTGGAGATAGAAGAATTCAAGCGAAAGGCCCAGAATTTGCTAGGAAAAAATTTGACAGGGGTTTGCAAACAGGAAAGTTTGAAGGAAGTGGAGATCCATTTAGAGGAAAAGGGGGGATTGGATTTATTAAAAAACTAAAAGAAGAACTTGCAAAAACAAAAGACAAACTTGCAGCTAATGTTCCAATCCTGCAACAAAACCTAGGTCTTGATAATATTGGAGTTCCACCTGGAGAATCTATTGCAAGTTTTGATACAGCTCCTGAAAATAAAATTGTAACAGAAACAAGCGGAAACCCACCAAATTTTGATACCTCAAACCCAAATTTGCTTACCTCGACCAAGCAACCAATGCGAAGGCCTAATATTCCACCATTTGTTTCTGGTGATGGGAATAATAATCCTGGTGGACCTGGGGTAAATATGCCAAAAAGTCCAACTGACGTAGGCCCATCAATGACATCTACTCCTGGTGGATTACAAGGTTTGTTTGACCAAAGAATGAAAGATGCTATGGCAGACCAATATCAAGGGCATGAATGGATGCAACCAGGTGGTATGATGGACTTTTTTAAAGGTTTAGCAAGTGGAAAACTTACAGGACCTTCTGATGCTATGAGAGTAGGAGAAGAACAAGCCTATAATAGAGCTTTTAAGAGAGCTTCTGCTGGTATGGATTATGCTACTGCCGATGCAAAAATTGCTGCACAAATATTAGCAGCTCAAATTAGTGCTGCTGCAAGAGCTGCTGCTTCTGGGGCTATGTCACAAAATCAAGCTGTAGCAAATTTAAACAAAGCTATAGCTAATCTTCAAGCAAATGTAATAAATCCTTTAAAAATGGATGGTGAATTTAAAACTGCTTTATCTAATGCTCTTGAAGGGGTAGAAAGTCTTGAAGAAAGAAAGGCAGTTACAACTAGAGTGTACGATACATTTACACAAGGTGATTATAGTAAGATAACGAATGATATAGAAATTCTTAGAAAAGCAGCGGGCATGAATACTTCAACTTCTTCTAATCCTACAAATAATCAAACTAGTATAAACTCCTCCTTATTTGATACAAATCAACAAGATAAAACTGTTACACAAAAAGAAAAATAAAGGTGTAGTATGCCTGTTTATGAAATACGCACAAAAGACGGTACTCCTGTTGAAGTAGAAGGACCCTCCAACGCTACATGGGAACAATTAGCTTCTATATATTCTAAACAACAAGAATATAGAAAAATATTTGGATCCCCCGAAATTACAGACCCTGGATTAGGGGATTATTTAGCATCATTTGGTAGAGGTACTGCGTCAGGTGCAGTTAACCTATTTGAACAAGCTGCGCTAGGTGCGATTACTCCTTTAGGAGAAGAAACTGAACTTGCAGCTAGAGAAGGCATACAAGATTTTTTTGGCGGGATTAATCCTACAGCAAGACCAGGTATGGAAGATACTGTTGCCCGAAAGTTTGGAGAAGCGTTAGGATCTTTTGGTGCATTAGGACTTACTTCTTTAATACCTGGTGTAGGAGTACCATTAGCTTTTACCACAGCAGCAGCATCAGGCGCAGGAGAAGCGAGTGAAAGAGCTCGTGCAGGAGGAGCTTCACAGGAAGAAAGAAACAGAGCAGCTCTTTTAGGTACAGGCGTAGGTATGACAGAGATGCTTCCTATAAGGCTCTTAAAAGTTTTAAAACCTGGGGAAAGAATAGGTTTATTAGATAGCGTAAAAAGAATGTTAGCATCTGGAAGTATTGAAGGCGCACAAGAAGTTGTTGCAGGAGCTTTACAAAATGCTATAGAAAAAGGTGTATATAATCCAGAACAAGAACTGTTTGTTATGGGAGAAGTACAAGATCAAGCAACTTACGGTGGAATGGTAGGTGGAATTGTACAAGGAGTGCCAGATCTTACAATAAGAAATAGAGGTAAAACATCTTCTGAAGTTTCTAATGAAATTGAAAATACTCCTACTTCTACTCCTTCTACTTCGTATAAAACTCAAGGAGAGTTATTTCCAACATCAGATTTAGGTAGACAAGGCGGGTTATTTGCAGGTCAAGATTTAGGTAGACCTCCTGAACTTGATCCAAATATTGCTAGACAAGAAGAACTTGCTAGGTTAAGAGAGCAAGGGCAACAAGAATTAAATTTAGGAGATAGACCTACTATTACACCTTCTGATGCCCCTGCATCTGTGCAAGGAGACCTTTTTTCCTATGCTAATGAACAAGATCAAATTAAACAAGCGGAAGAAAATAAACTATCTCCTTTAGAAAAACAATTAAAACAATCAGAAGAACTTCGCAAATTAACTGAACAAATTAAAGCAGGCCCTGATACTCAAATGAAAGGGCAAATGCTACAACAATTACAGGCACAAAAAGCAAAAATAAATGAAAATTTAACTCAAGAACGACAATTTATACAAGCAGAAGGAGCTAGAAACCAACAATTTTCAGATCAAGCTTCTAACGTGGGTGCTATAAATAATTTGTCTCAACCTCAATTACAACGTATTATTGATAAAAATTTAAGAGCAAAAAATGTCAATCCAAACATTAACAAGGGAACAGATGGAGTTAGCACTAAAGATAGTGGACAAGATGCTGTATCAGCGGGAGACATTGGTATTGATTCCAAAGGAGTTAAAGCACTTGCAAGCGATGGATTGGGAGATACTAGGAGAAATATTAGATCAAACAATGTTACAAAAGAGCAAAGAG
>JAAHTH010003223.1_pt1 | contig 11428 bp, 13 predicted proteins | sample 6116091 | NCBI WGS metagenome assembly JAAHTH01 (sample SAMN13939990, study PRJNA603662) | sponge metagenome | isolation source: marine sponge | host: Mycale hentscheli | place: New Zealand | collected 2006
TAAGATGATTGACCGTCGACTAAAAATCCCGTGGCGGGGTAGCTGGGCAGTTACCATAATTTTTAAAAAAGCAATTACTCAGATTTTGTTTCTTCTTCAGCAGGTGCTTCTGCTGCTGCTTTTGCATCTTCTTCAGCCTGTTTAGCTGCCGCTGCTGCATCTTCTTCTTTTGCAGCTTTTTCAGCAACGCGTTCCAGAGCTTTTTTGCCTGGCTTTGCTTTGTTCGGGTTATTACGAGCTTCACGCTTCAAGATGCCGGCTTCGTCCAGAAAGCGAAGTACCTTGTCTGTTGGCTGAGCGCCTTCACCGAGCCAATGCTTAATGCGGTCCTGGTCCATTACAACGCGCTGATCGTTGTCTTTTGCGAGTAGCGGATTGAATGTACCGATTTTTTCGATGAAACGGCCATCACGTGGTGAACGAACGTCTGCCACCACGATTGAGTAGAATGGACGCTTTTTTGAGCCGCCACGGGCCAGTCTGATTTTAGTTGCCATTGTTAGTGTTCTCCTTGGGAATTTTTAAATGGGTTTTTCGGAATTATTTCCGAGCTTGTTTGTGATGCTGAATAACTTCTGAAATTACGAAATTCAGAAGTTTTTCGGCAAAGTCGGGATCAAGGTTTGCGTCCGTTGCAAGTTTGCGCAAACGCTCGACCTGTCTTTTTTCCCTGTCTGGATCAGACGGGGGGAAATCATTTTCTGCCTTCAGAACGCCAACTGCCTTAGTGACGCTAAATCGTTCAGCCATGATATTGATCAGTGCAGCATCAAGATTATCAATCGAGCCGCGGTGCTGATTTAGTTTTTCTTGAGGTGTCATTATTTCTTATCTCCAAATGGGCCTTTGCCGCTAGGCACCTTGATGCCCATTTCCTGTGCCATTTTTTGTATTTCTTGCGGGCTCATTTTGGAGAGGTCCGGCATTCCGGCACCGCCGGGCATACCGCCCATGCCGCCCATTGGATTGCCGCCGCCAGTGAGCTTGTTCATCATTCCGCCCATGGCTGCCTTGCCCATGCCACCCATCATCGAGCCCATGCCGCCGCCGCCCATCATGCCACCCATGCCAGATTTGCCCATTTTGCGAATCATATCGCCCATTTGTCGATGCATTTTGAGGAGCTGGTTTATTTCCTGAACAGAAGACCCCGATCCTGCTGCAATGCGCTTTTTTCGGCTGGCGTTCAAGATTTTTGGTGCTTTGCGCTCTTTACGTGTCATTGATGAGATTATTGCCTGCTGACGTTTGAAGATTGAATCGTCCAGGCCTGCTTCATCAATTTGTTTTTTCATTTTACCAATGCCGGGCAACATGCTCATGATGCCGCCCATACCGCCAAGGTTTTGCATTTGGGTCAGCTGCTCGGAAAGGTCGTTTAGATCAAACTCACCTTTCTGCATGCGTTTCGCCATTGCAGCGGCTTTTTCTTGATCGATGTTCTCAGAAGCTTTTTCAACCAGAGAAACCACATCACCCATGCCGAGAATACGGTCTGCGATGCGGCCTGGGTGAAAGTCTTCCAACTCGTCAATTTTTTCGCCGGTACCAATCAGTTTAATGGGTTTGCCTGTAACCGCGCACATGGAAAGGGCTGCACCACCGCGGCCATCGCCATCAATACGGGTAAGAACAAGTCCGGTAATACCAACGCGTTCATCAAAGCTTTGGGCAAGGTTTACTGCATCTTGGCCAGTAAGGGAGTCTACTACGAGTAGAATTTCATGCGGATCGCCTGCTGCCTTAATGTCAGTCATCTCAACCATGAGAGGCTCGTCAATATGGGTGCGGCCGGCAGTATCCAGGATCACAACATCATAACCGCCAAGTTTTGCAGCTTGTTGCGCGCGGCCAGCAATCTCAACCGGAGATTGGTCAGCAACAATTGGGAGCGTATCAACACTGATTTGCTCACCCAGTTGGCGCAATTGCTCCTGTGCTGCAGGGCGCTTCACATCGAGTGAGGCCATCAGCACTTTTTTCTTTTGCTTTTCAGTTAGGCGTTTGGCAATTTTTGCGGTTGTAGTTGTTTTACCAGAACCCTGCAGACCCACCATCATCAACGTCACCGGCGGCGTTGCTGCCAGACTGATAGGGTCAGCATCTGAACCCAGAATTTCGACGATTTCGTCATGGACGATTTTTACAACCATCTGGCCCGGGGTTACGGATTTAACGACTTCCGCACCTACTGCTTTTTCACGAACTTTCTCGGTAAATTCACGAACAACTTCAAGCGCTACATCTGCTTCGATCAGGGCACGGCGAATCTCACGCAGTGCCGCAGACACGTCTTTATCCGACAGAGCCCCGCGCCGGGTTAGTCCGTCAAAAATGCCACTTAGGCTATCTGATAAAGATTCAAACATGTATTATTTCCTTAATTCCCATCTCACATGATATGGGAACAGTTTAACACAAACACAAATCAGAGTAAAAACAGGCTCAAAGCAAAAAAGCATCCGAGGGCGCAACGCGCTGTCGGATGTTTGCCTTAGGGATCTCTTTATACCTTTTCGGGTCCCAAATAGCATTTTCAAATCTGGTCTCTGTATGAGATGAGCCGTATAAACAGCGAAAGCACAAATAAGTCAAGCTTAGAGTTGATTAGCGGTGGTTTACGCTTACATGTAGTTTTTGGTTGAGCGGAGTAAGAAAATTTGACACGGCGTGGATTTTTTAAATGGTTGGGACTTGGTGCGGTTGGTATTTTTGGCAGCGGTGCAACCTTTGCTGCCTGGAAGCCTTCGAATTTTTATTACAAGGGTCCAAAATCTAATCATTTTAATGGAACAAATTTCTTCAATCCGCAGGGCATTGCACCCCGCACGCTGCCGGAAGTTCTAAAATGGCAATTGGGAGGAGGCAAGGCAAAATGGCCGGCGGATTATCCCAGCCCTTTTGACAAAGCAAAACCTGAAGCCAGGGTAGAGGGGGGTCAGATTAAAATTACGATGATTGGTCATGCCAGTTTGTTGATTCAGGTTGCCGGATTAAACTTCATCACCGATCCGGTATTTGTTGAGCGGGCAAGCCCATTTCAAGTTATCGGACCAAGAAGGGTTAATCCTCCTGGTGTTCGATTTGAAGACCTGCCACCGATAGATTATGTGCTCTTGTCTCACAATCATTATGACCACCTTGATCTTGAAACGCTCGACAGGCTGGTCAAAGAGCATAATGCTGAAATTATTTGCCCATTGGGCAATGATGCAATTGTTGCCAAGAAGAATGATAAGGCCAATTTTATAGTGGGTGACTGGGGCGATAAGGCTTAATTGAAAAATGATGTTCGTGTTCATTTTGAGCCAGCACATCATTGGTCAGCACGGGGATTAAAGGATCGCAGAATGGCGCTTTGGGCAGCGTTTGTTCTGGATGCCCCGCAAGGCAAGATTTATCATGTTGGTGATACCGGTTTTTATGATGGCTTTAATTATCAGGCGCTTTACGAAAAGCATGGTGAAATGCGGGCTTCCATTTTGCCGATTGGGGCATATGAGCCGCGTTGGTTTATGAAAGGTCAGCATCAAAACCCTGATGAGGCTGTACAAGGACATTTGTTATGCAGGTCACGCACAACAATTGCGCATCACTGGGGTACGTTTCCACTCACCGATGAAGTAATTGAAGCGCCGCTTGAAGCACTTGCAGAAGCAAACCAAAAGCATGGTTTAGCTGATGAGGCATTTATTGTGCTTAGGCCGGGCGAAACTAAGGTCACGTAACCCTTTGCAATTCGTCTCAAAGAGGACTATTTGAAGTCTCATGAGTGATATGAATGTACCCTTTTTGAAAATGAATGGCCTTGGCAATCAAATTATTGTTGCTGATGTACGCGAAACTGCGGTTAAAATTACAGAAGCTGCAGCTGTGGCTTTGGACGGTTCTGCAAAGACCAAATTTGACCAGATCATGGAAATTCACAAGGGTGCTAACCCTCAGATTGATGCAGGTATTCGGATTTTAAACTCTGATGGCAGTGAAGCAGGTGCTTGTGGTAACGGCACACGGTGTGTTGTTTCCTGGTTAAACAAAGAGACTTCTCAAAATGATTTTGCCTTCAAAATCGCGGGCGGAATTGTAACTACCAAATATGAGAGCGATGCCTTAATTACCGTAGATATGGGTGTGCCAAAGTTTGGTTGGGAAGACATTCCGCTTGAAGAAGAATTTTACGACACGACTGGCATAGAATTGCAGGTCGGGCCGATTGATGATCCGGTGCTACATACACCGAGCGTTGCAAATGTTGGCAATCCGCATTGTGTTTTTTGGGCGCCAAAAGACGTTTGGTCTTATGAATTGGACCGTATGGGACCCTTGCTTGAGTTTCATCCGGTTTTTGCAGATCGTGTAAATATATCGATTGCCAATGTGGTTGATCGTGGAAATATCATTTTGCGTACATGGGAACGTGGCGCAGGCATTACACAGGCTTGTGGCTCCGCTGCCTGTGCAGCAGCTGTATGTGCGGTTCGAAAAGACCTGACTGATCGCAAAGTGACCGTAACAGTTCCGGGCGGTGATCTTTTTATTGAATGGACGGCGTCTGATCGCATTTTGATGACCGGGCCGGCAGAATTTGAATTTTCAGGCATGCTAAACCCTCTTACAGGTGAGTTCACCATTGAGGATGCCTGATGGATATCGAAGATGAAACAGGCGATGAGAATTTAAAAGTTTTAACCTTCGGCTGTAGGCTCAATGCCTATGAATCTGAGGTCATGTTGCGCAAGGCGCGCGAAGCATGTCTTCAGGAACTGGATGGCGGCTCAATTCTCGTTAATACCTGCGCTGTAACCGGTACGGCTGTTAAAAGTGCACAAGCCGCCATTCGCCGTGCAAGACGTGAAAATCCCGATGCCAGAATTATTGTCTCTGGATGTGCTGCTCAAACAGAGGCGCAAACTTTTGGTGATATGGGCGAAGTTGATCTGGTCATTGGCAATGAAGAAAAACTTCATGTGCAATCCTATCGGTCCTTACCGGATTTTGGCGTCAATGATACCGAGAAGGTAAGGGTCAATGATATTATGGCGGTCAAGGAAACTGCGCCACACATGATTGATTCAATCGGTGGTCAGACCCGGGCCTTTGTGCAAGTTCAAAATGGCTGCGATCATCGCTGTACGTTTTGCATCATTCCTTATGGACGGGGAAATTCCAGATCAGCGCCAATGGGCTCGGTTGTCGATCAGGTTAAAAAACTGGTCGACAACGGTTACCTGGAAGTGGTTCTAACCGGCGTTGATACAACGTCTTATGGGGCAGATTTACCGGGATCACCGACGCTTGGAACCCTGGTGCAGAAGATTTTAAAACAAGTGCCTTCGTTGCCACGGCTACGACTATCTTCGATTGATTCAATTGAAGTTGATGAACCCCTGATGGAAGCGATAGCAAGTGAGCAACGGTTCATGCCGCATTTGCATTTGTCGCTTCAGCATGGGGATGACATGATTTTAAAACGAATGAAACGGCGGCACTTGCGGGATCATTCAATTGAATTTTGCAATCATATTCGGGATATTCGCCCAGACATGGTTTTTGGGGCAGACATGATCGCCGGCTTCCCGACAGAAACGGATGCGATGTTTGAAAATTCATTGTCCATCGTCGATGAATGCGGGCTCGATTTTCTGCATGTGTTCCCGTTTTCACCAAGACCGGAAACGCCAGCAGCCAAAATGCCTCAACTTGATCGCGGATTGATAAAAACGCGTGCCAGTGAACTTCGGGCAAAAGGGGAAGCTGCATTTCAAAAACATTTGGATTGTGTTTTGGGTGCACATTCAGTGCTAGTTGAACGAGGTGGTTTGGGTTGTACTCCACAATTTACTACCGTTCAAACGGGCGACCTTCCACAGGGACAGATTGTTGAGATGGCAATTTCAGGCCATAACGGAAAACATCTCTTGGGCGAAGCGATTCGCCAACAACAAACGGGCTGAAGATTAAGTGGCAGACGAAAAAAAACCTGGTCTATTAAAAAGGATTTTCTCCTTCGAATTTGGCAAGAAAAAAGCCGAACCAGAAGTTGAAGATAATACCGCAGCAGAAGCTGCTGCTGCGGAAGCTGTAGCACTTGCAGAAGCTGAAGCGCAAAAGGAAGCTGAACGACTTCAGGCAATTAAAAGGGCTGAGGAGGAAGCGCTCGAAGCTTCGCGAATTGCCAGTGAGAAGGCTGAAGCTGAAAAGAAAGCGGAAGCCGAACGGGCTGCTGCAGAAAAAGCTGAACAGGAACGTCTTGAGGAAGAAGTTAAAAAAGCTGCCGAAGAAGAAACTGCTCGCCTGGAAGCTGAAAGAGTAGAAGCTGAACGCCTAAAAGCAGAAGAATTGGCAGTGGCTGAAAAAGCAGCTGAAGCAAAACTGGCAGCTGAAAAAGCTGATGCTGAAGAAGCAGCGCGTCTAGAACTGGAAGCTGCAGCACTCAAGCAGGCTCAAGATGAGGCGGATGAAGCTGAACGACTTGAAAAAGAAAAGGCTGAGCTAGAAAAGGCTGAAGCAGATCGGCTTGCCCAAGAAGAAGCTGATCGTCTAGCAGTTGAAGAAAAATTGGCAGAAGAAGAAGCCAATGCTGAAAAAGCGGCCAAGGAGGCTGCGGAACAGCAGGATGCCGAAGAACAAGCAAAAATTGAAGCAGAACAAGCTGAAATGGAAACGGCGCGAATTCACGCAGAAGAAGCAGCTGAAGCTGAAAGACTTGAAGCAGAGCGAATTGAACAGGAAAGACTTGAGCAGGAACGTTTAGAAAGAGAAAAAGCTGAAGAAGAAACTGCACGTTTAAAGGCGCAAGAAGAAGCTGAGATTGAAACAGCAGCCCCTGCAGAGTCAGAAGCTGAAGAACCTGAACAAGACGAAGAGCGCAAGGTTGGTTGGTTCAAGCGACTGACCAAGGGGCTTGCCCGGTCGTCGAGCGCTTTAACTGAAAACATCACGTCTGTCTTTACCAAGAAAAAGCTGGACGAAGATACCTTGCAGGACCTTGAAGATATTCTTATTCAAGCCGATCTTGGTGTTGAAACCGCCATGAACATCACGGATACCCTGGCGTCGCAGCGCATGGGCAAGGATGTAACGGATGAAGAAGTGCGTCAGATTATGGCGGATGAAATTCAAAAAGTGCTGGAACCTGTTGCCCAACCCCTTGAGCTTGATCTTGATCATCAACCACACGTCATACTGGTGGTTGGAGTGAATGGATCAGGCAAAACCACAACCATTGGTAAAATTTCGCAGAAACTTTATAATGCCGGGTTCTCAACTTTGCTTGTTGCTGGCGATACATTCCGGGCAGCGGCGGTTGAGCAATTGCATATCTGGGGCGACCGGACGCAGGCGCCCGTTATGTCCAGGCCTAACGGGTCGGATGCAGCGGGTTTGGCGTTTGATGCTTATGAAGAAGCGGTTAAACAAAAGCGCGATGTAATGTTGATGGATACGGCCGGGCGTTTGCAGAATAAAAAAGAACTGATGGATGAATTGGAAAAAATCATCAGGGTATTAAAGAAGCAGGATGAAAATGCACCGCACACCGTTTTGCTAACTCTGGATGCGACAACGGGTCAAAATGCGCTTAATCAGGTTGAAATATTCAAGGACGTTGCAGGCGTTAATGGCCTTGTGATGACAAAATTAGATGGTACAGCACGCGGCGGGATACTTGTTTCTATCTCCGCGAAGCATAAGTTACCTGTATATTTCGTTGGCGTTGGTGAACAGGTTGAAGATCTGGAACCCTTTGAAGCTGATGTATTTGCAAATGCAATCGCGGGAATAGGCAATGAGTGAAAAATTAGGTCGTGAAGGTGCTGTAGAAGGCCGCAAACCCTTGGGACAATGGTCAAAGCTTGCTCTTGAAGTTGGGCCCATTGTTGTCTTTATTCTTGCGAATAAATATGGAGAGCAACTGGCGGAAAGCTATCCGGCATTGGCAGCTCTTGGCGGCAAGATTTTTATTGCGACAGCGTTCTTTATGGTGGCGATGACCATCTCGCTGGTTTTGACCTGGATGTTTGAGCGCCGCGTTGCGGTCATGCCATTGGTTACCTTTGTGATGGTGCTGATTTTTGGCGGTCTCACATTATATTTGCAGGATGAGTGGTTTATCAAGGTGAAGCCAACGATCATTAATTGCATGTTCGGAACGACAATTTTGGGAATGCTGTTCTTTTTCAAATATCCGGTTATGAAGGTATTGTTTGATGGTCCCTTTAAGCTGGATGATGTGGGCTGGACGAAGCTCTCTTTTCGCTGGGGCTGTTTTTTCTTTTTCCTGGCGCTGGTGAATGAAGTTGTTTGGCGGAATTTCTCAACTGATTTTTGGGTTAATTTCAAGCTTTATGGCACCATGCCGCTAACCTTTGCTTTCATGATGTTCCAAATGCCTGTTCTTAAACAGCACGGATTGGAACCGGATGAAGATGCGACTGGTTGAGCTAGTTTAACTGCTTCCAAATACCCAATTTGTTTTCTTATCGAAGAATTTCCATTACAGATTTGTAACTTGTTGTGCGTTCAAAAATCAGATTTTCTCGCAATTTGATAGGCCACTCCCTATGTAGAGGAGGTAAATCAATTCTAGTGGTTAGGAAAAATGATGAGTCAGAACTTAAAGGAAAACGTTACAAGGTCCAGTATTTGGTTACGATTGATATCCATGATTGTATTGGCGATAGCCTTTAATGTTGCGGAGATCGTGATTTTTGCCGTTGTTATTTTCCAGTTCCTTGTGACCCTGTTTACGGGTAAACCAAATAGCCAGCTTAGACAGTTTGGCAGCAATTTGGCTCGTTATATTCAGCAAATTACAAGCTTCATGACATTTGGGACGGAAGAAAAACCATTCCCGTTTTCATCCTGGCCCGATGAGCCTCAGCAAGAACCTTTCGTAAGCGAAGTTAAAGAGACCCAGGCGGAAAAAACCGAGAAGGCAGAAACTGTATCTGAGCCTAGAAAGGCAACAAGTCCCAGAAGACCTGCGCCGCGCAGAACACCCGCTAAAGCCAAACCAAAGGCGCCTGCAAAAACTGCGGCGAAGAAACCTGCAAAGGCAACTACAAAGAAAAAAACCTAGCGAATTTTTGATGGCTTGCAGATGTCAATTGGCGATCAAAAAACCTGATTGAATGCTGTTGATAATTTGTCGGTTATCTCATCGATATGTCCGTCATCCAAAATAAATGGCGGAGCGAGCAATACATGATCACCGCGCACGCCATCAATGGTGCCACCCATGGGATAGCAGATTAAACCGGCTTCAAAGGCTGCTTTCTTGATTTTCTTGTTGATGGCTTTTTCCGGAGCAAAGGGTTGTTTGCTTTCCCGGTCTTCGACAAATTCCAAACCTCTGAATAGACCGCGTCCCCTAATGTCCCCAATGTTTGGATGTTGACCAAAGGAATCTTGCAGGGCGCTCTGTAATTTTTGCCCCATTTCATCGGAGCGTTCTATCAACTTGTGATCTACAAGCTTGTTAACGACGGCGAGAGAACCGGCTGCGGCTGTTGGGTGCCCCATGTATGTGTGGCCATGTTGAAAGAACCCGGAACCGTCTTCGATCACCTTGTAGATTTCAGCGGTGCAGAGCATTGCACCTATGGGTTGATAACCCGCTCCAAGGCCTTTTGCGATGGTAATGATATCAGGAGAAATGTCATCATGTTCACTTGCAAACAGCCTGCCTGTACGCCCCATGCCGCACATTACTTCATCGAGGATTAACAGGATGCCGTGCTTGTCGCATATCTCGCGGATACGTTTAAAGTAACCATCCACCGGTGGTACGGCACCGGCAGTTGCGCCAACCACCGGTTCAGCGACAAATCCAATGACATTTTCAGCTCCAGTCTCAAGATTTCGGCTTCTAATTCATTAGCTACGCGAAGGCCGTATTCTTCAGCGCTTTCGTTATCCTCGCGGCCGCGATATTCAAAACAGGGTGAGATATGACTGGTTTCAATCATCAATGGAGAGAAGGGTGCACGGCGCCATTCGTTGCCGCCCGTTGCCAGCGCTGCCAAAGTGTTTCCGTGATAGCTTTGTTTACGGGCGATAAAATATTTTCGGGAAGTTTGCCCCTGTTCCCAAAAATATTGGCGCGCAGGTTTAAGCGCTGATTCAACCGCTTCTGAACCACCAGAAACCAGATAAACACGATCTATTCCTTCAGGCGCCAATTCAACGAGTTTATCCGCCAACTGTTCTGCGGGTTGGGAAGTTAAAAAACCGGTATGGGCAAAGGCCACTGTATCAATCTGCTTTTTTATTGCCTCTGCAACATCAAGGTCACTATGACCAAGACAGGAAACGGCAGCGCCGCCAGATCCATCAAAATATTGCTTGCCGTTGGTGTCATATAAATAAACACCTTTGCCGGTGGCCACTGTTGGCAAATTTGCTTTTGTGTGCCGTGGGAATATATGGGACATGAGTGGTTTGAAGCCTTGTTTTAATTTGGGAGTAATTTTCAATGTTGGTGTCAGTTTAATAGCTTGGTTGTAATGGATTTTTCGATCAGTTCGGTTACGGAGTTCATTGCCATCTTCTCCAATATTTGGGCCCGATGATGGTCAACCGTTCGTGGACTTACATTTAGATGCCGACCAATGTTTTTGCTGGATATATCAGCAGGGTTTTGGATCATGAATTCAGCAACCTCTTTTTCTCTTGTTGTTAAATTGTTGAATTTTTCTTTTAGCTCTTTGCCGGTTTTGTTTTCCTGCATCGCCATTTCCGCGCTATCAAATGCTGAACTAATTGCGCTTAAAAGTGCGTCCTGTTTAAACGGCTTTTCGAGAAAGTCTATCGCTCCAGCCTTGATGGCTTGAACTGATTCAGGAATGCCGCCATGACCGGTCATGAAGATTATCGGAATGGAAAATTGTTTGTCCAAAAGCTGTTGTTGCAGTTCAAGGCCATTTAATTCTGGCATGCCATAATCCAAAAGAATACAGCCGGAAACGCTCTCATCATAAGAATTTAAAAAGCTCTTTGCTGACGCAAAACATTCAACATAAAACCCCCTTTTTGTCAGAGATCTTGATAGAGAAGTACGAATATCACCATCATCATCGACGATGAATATCGTCAATTTTTTTTCGTCAGACATCTCCATCAGGTTTCCATCCCTGCGTTAGTTTTTTGCAAGAGGGACCGTGAAGCAAAACCTGGATTTTTCCTCTGCTTTTGGCTCGTGCCAAATATTGCCATTGTTAGCTTCAATGAGCGTCCTGCTGAGTGATAAACCAAGTCCCATGCCATCTCTTTTGCTGCTCTCAAATTGTGTAAATAGGTCAAAATTGGGGTCAATGCCCGGGCCCGTATCTATCACATGAACTTCGACAAATTGCTCAATAAGCTTCGTTTCAATATATATACTCCGAGTCCTTGAAAATCTGATTATTTGGGGTTGACGTTTCAGGCT
>JAAHTH010000062.1_pt2 | contig 11422 bp, 9 predicted proteins | sample 6116091 | NCBI WGS metagenome assembly JAAHTH01 (sample SAMN13939990, study PRJNA603662) | sponge metagenome | isolation source: marine sponge | host: Mycale hentscheli | place: New Zealand | collected 2006
GGCAGGAATCCGCTGCCCCAAAGAGATTTTCCGGCGCTGGGAGTTTTTCCACCAGAAGACAAGACCATAAATCCGGGAAGGTCTTTATTTTCACTTCCCAGACCGTAGGTCGCCCACGAACCGATTGAGGGGTAGCCCAGGAGTGGGTTGCCGGTTTGCATCAGCAATTGTGCAGGAGAATGATTGAATTGTTCTGTGTGGACTGAGCGAATAACGCAGAGGTCATCGATGACCTGGCTGAGATGCGGCAGCCGATCACTCACCCATTGACCGCTCTGGCCGGTTCGCTGGAATTTGAATTGTGAACCAAGCATCTTGGGTACGCCGCGAATAAAAGCAAACCGTTTCCCCTCGAGATATTCCTGAGGACACTGCGTATCGTGCAGCCGATCGAGTGCCGGTTTATGTTCGAATAATTCCAACTGGGAGGGCGAGCCTGCCATGTGCAAGTAGATGACAGACTTTGCTTTTGCCGGAATTCGAAAACCGGTTGGTTCGTCTGGGCTTTCCTGGTTGAGCAAAGAACTGAGCGCGATCGAGCCGAGTCCTAAGCCCGTTTGGCCAAAGAATTGACGTCGCGTTGTCGCTTGAACTTTTTTAAGTGGGAGAGGCAGTTTCATATCAAACTTATTTCATCAGGGTTTCGTCAAGATTTAGTAGAACGTTGGCGATGGCGATCAGGCGGGGATCACCTTCAGACAATGCGGACGCTTGAAGCAGCGCCTGGGATGCCTGTTCATCGATTGCGAGGGATGCGTACAGGTCCAGTAATCGCTTTGTTTCTCGAGGCGTGGGGTTCCGGACAAGTGTCATGGTAAAGCCGTTGACGATTTGTGTTTCCAGCTTTTTCGAGGATTGCTGCATGCGCTTCGCCAACCCGCCGGCTGCTTCGAGGAAGGCGGTGTCATTAAGTGTCACTAACGCTTGCAGGGGCGTGTTGGTTCGAATGCGACGGACTTGGCAGACTTCGCCGCTGCCGGCATCAAAGGTTGTCATGGCTGGATAAGGGCTGGTGCGTTTGAGGTAGGTGTAAAGACCCCGGCGGTAGCGATCGGGACCGGTCGCGTTTTTCCAGTCGTCACCACTGTAGGTGGTTTTCCACACCCCGCTAGGTTGGGGTGGCATAACCGATTTACCTCCAACTTGTTTCGTCAGCAAGCCACTGATCGCAAGCGCCTGATCGCGAACGGTCTCGGCAGAGAGTCGAAATCGTGGGCCACGTGCGAGCAGGCGATTGCGAGGATCGCGCGAAAGATGATCAGGAGTCGCGACTGCGGTTTGTTGGTAGGTGCTGGAAGTTACGATTGTCTTGAGCAGCGTCTTGATCGACCAACCTTGTTCCCGGAAATCGACCGCGAGCCAATCGAGTAACTCAGGGTGGGAGGGGGGCAGTCCCTGGGAGCCAAAATCTTCTTCGGTTTCGACAATTCCAACTCCGAAGATTCGCGACCAAATTCGATTGACCATGACTCGTGAAGTGAGTGGGTTTTCAGGTTGCATTAACCAGTTCGCGACGCCAAGGCGATTGGGGGCTGTGTTGTCAGGGAAACTTCCAAATATTTCCAGAACGTTTGGAGTGACCTCGTCACCGAGGTCAAGAAAGTTTCCTCGATTGTTGATTTTTGTTTTACGTTGTTGGGCGGCAGGCAACTCTGCCATCACCGGCGTGCGGGTAACTGCCTTTTTTAATGCCGCTAGTTGAGCTAATTCGGTTTGATAGTTTTTCTTTTTCGCAGAATGTTGTGGATCGCTAAGCGACCAAAAGATCTCTTCAAAATTAGGTTTGAGCTCGGCGATTAACCACTCAGCAGGGTAGGGGCTGACTGCAAAACGTGAGCGGGCGAGTAACAGGCCTTCTCCGTATTGTTGTTCGAGGGTGATTCGAATGATGCCCGAATCGATCGGCTCGGAAAAATCAAGAATACAGTTTTGCGGATCCTTGAATTTGGGTGAAAGCGCCCAGCCAGCAGAGTTGTCTCCATTGATTAGTTTGGCGACCTCCCAATTGCGTTGGGAGTAAGTTGCTCTGGGGTTAGTGAGTGTGATTTTTTTGGGTGTTCCAGCGCCTTGAAGTTGCTCAACGGTTAAATCCCGAATTGCCACGTTTTTGTCTGCCCAATCACCGCCAGCGATTGATTTTGGGAAATGTTCAATTCGAAGTGATCGGTGTTTTTTTCCATCGGAGAGTGCGGGCAACTCAAAGGTCAGCGTCCAGGTATCCCGTTCCGGGCGGTTGCCTGTTGCTAAGATGATGTGGTCATCTTGCTGTTTTAAAACGACATCTGCTTCTGAGGTTGATTCTACGAGCTTCAGGTTTTGCCAGAGTGGGGTTTCGGTAAACTGTTGTTTCCACTGGGAAAGCTTGCTGTCGAAATCGTCTCGCCGAACATTTAGTTCTTTGCTTGCTAAAGTGACAATGTTTTGTTGAGCAGCGATTGCTTTTGCTTGCGCGGACGTAGGCGTGGGGTGAAACGGAGACTCGGTATCCCGATCCTGTGTTTGATTAAAGTACGACAAAAAAGAGTAGTAATCGCTGATGCTGATCGGATCATATTTATGAGAATGGCATTTCGCGCAGCCCATGGTTAATCCCATCCAAACTTGCATTGTCGTATCGACTCGATCTTTGACCGCAGCAACTCTGAATTCTTCATCGTCAGTTCCACCCTCTTCGTTGGTCATTGTGTTGCGATGAAATGCCGTGGCAAGAATTTGGTCGTCCGTTCTTTCGGGCAGCAGATCACCGGCCAGTTGTTCCCTCGTAAATTGGTCAAACGGCATGTCTTGATTGAGTGCGTCGATCACCCAGTCCCGATAGCGCCAGATGTCACGATGTCGATCCTTTTCATAGCCTTTGGTGTCGGCATACCGCGCGAGGTCGAGCCACATTCGTGCCCAGTGCTCCCCGAAATCGGGGGCTGCGAGTAATCGGTCGACCTCCCGTTCGTAGTTTTCCGACGAAGGGTCTGCGAGGAAGCGTGCGGCTGCCTCAGGGGTCGGAGGAAGGCCAGTCAAGTCGAGGGCCACGCGCCGCAAGAGACGAGCGGGATCCGCCGGGGGAGCGGGAGCAAAATCCTGTTCCTCCATTCGTTTCAAAATGAAATAATCGATCGGACGTTTTGGCCATTGCGAGTGTTTGACAGTAGGCAGTGGTTTTTGTGTGGGGGCGACGAAGGACCAGTGAGTTGAATAACCACCGCCTTCGGTGATCCATTGCCGAAGAAGTTTTTTTTCGGCACCGGTTAGTGGTTGTCCACTTTCGGGAGGAGGCATCAATACATCGGCATCGTCTGAGTAAATCCGCGTGACAATTTCGCTTGCTTCGGGCTTGTGGGGGACCAGCGCAAAACTTCCGCCGAGGTCACGAGTTGCTCCCTCAAAATTATCGAGCCGCAAGTCGGCTTCGCGCGTCGATGGGTCGAAACCGTGGCAGGCGAAACAATGTTTACTGAGAATGGGTCGAATTTCGCGATTAAAGTCGACGTCGGCAAGAAGCGGGCACGCTGACAGCGAGGCAAAGCAGAGGATCATTAAGATTTTTTTCATGTTCTAATGATATCTCAATGTCTGTTGTTTGGCTTGCACAACCACCGCATGTTTGTGTAAAAATTGAACATGAATAATACAAGGCTGGTTCGCTCGTTCTTCTCACAGGTCGATGTTGCGGAGTTGATGGAGCTTTTTAACCTGCAACCTGAGCTAAATTTTTTTGTGAAGGATCTCCGTGGTCGTTTTCTGGCGATCAATCAAAGAGGTTGTGAATACTGCGGGGCACTGGATCAAAACGAGGTGATCGGAAAAACTGATTTCGATTTTTTTCCATCACAGCGAGCCGAGAGTTATCGTCAAGATGACGAGCAGGTAATGCGAACTGGCGAGCCGATAATCAATCGTCTTGAGAGCGCACCGGAGATGGCGGGTTCTCCGCGGTTAGTCATGACCAGTAAGATTCCGCTTCGCAACGTCGAAGGTGTTGTCGTGGGCATCGCTGGATTTTCCCGTCAGGTAGATACCAAGCGGGGTGAATCGAAAGATGCCAAGCGATTTGCAAATGTGGTTGAATATTTACACTCAAATTACCATCGCAAGCTCAACACATCTGAATTAGCGGCAAAGGCGAAGCTCTCGATTAGTCAGTTTGATCGGCAGTTTCGTCGGGTATTTGGAGTCTCACCACGGCAGTATCTCTCGCGTGTTCGACTGGAGATCGCCTGTCGGAAATTGGCTCAGACCGATGAGACGGTGGCAACGATCGCGGTTCGCTGTGGTTTTTTTGACCACGCTCATTTTTCGCGCTGTTTTCGCAAGCAAATGAATGTTTCTCCGTCGGAGTATCGCCGTAGTAAAAATTCTGAAAGTAAGCTCAGGTAGCCGCCCGATCTCAAATTTGATTTTTATTGGTCAAGGTTGTTCTGTTTCGGATGGTTGGGCTGCGATTCGGTAGACAGCGAGGTTCTTGATATCGACCATTCGGGGAACAGAAAACGCGATGTTTTCTTTTGTTGGATGTCCAATTCCCGAAGACGAAAATTGGCTAACGAATTCATTGTCGATTTGAACGACAATTTTCTCGCCCTCCAGTAATATCTTCAGTTCATGCCATTGGGATGCTTGGGTGGTCCGTTTGGTCATTTTAGATTTCCCTTTGACCCGCTTCGCCAGTTCTGCTTTCGAGGCTCCGTTCTCTTTCAGTTTTCGGTGCTCATTTGCCATGGTTCCAGTTTTTTGATCTTGAATAACAACGGAGGTTGTACTTACCTCCACGCGGCAAAGATGCCCAGCGTGGACCGTCTTACAATTTGGATCATTGATATTCACGCTAAACTTTTGATTATCTGCGAGTAGGAATTTGCAGGTAATCACAGCGTTTTGAAATTGCACTTTTGTTCTGGCAACGGCAGCATGGTCAGAACCCGCAGTTCGGCGTATTTGCAGAACACCATCCTTAACGTTTGCCTGGGGAACCATTCTGTTTTTTGCAATCTTGGCCGACTTTTGAGCTCGACTATCGTTGGTCCACCAATCTTGTGCGTTAAGCGGTTGAGCAAAGTTGTTGGAAAGGACGAGGTCGGCGCGTGAGATTGCCTTTTCGATTATCTGGGACCGTGCCGGTTCAATGGAGACGGTGGCTAATAGGGCGAGTGCACCGAAAGATACGAGCCAGTGGTGAAAAAAACTGGGTAGCGAGTTTTTTGAGTTCAACATGATGTAGTCGGTCTGAGAATTACACAAAGGAGAATTAAGGCGAATGATCTTTTCGGGGATTTTAATATTTGGCGAAGGCCAGTGGAACAGATTTACCGGTTTCTCGACGAGAATATCTGATGTGATCGGTGTTTTTGCACTATGAGTCCTTTCGGGAGGGTGTAGACTGTTTGGCTGTCCACATTTTTCGATTCCGAAAAAGGGCAATACCATCGCTGATCCATCGTTTTATACCGGTCAGTTGGTTCCGGCAAAGGCGTCGAAGACGCCGTGAATTGCGACTTCTGTTGACTCCTGGCACGAAGCACTGGATTGATTTCAGTGGGTTGTCTTAGCGGGTTCTAAAAGGAAAACTATTGAAGACCTTCACCGAGTTAAATTTAATTGAACCATTGCAGCGAGCGATTGCCGGCGAAAATTATAAAATTCCGACGCCAATTCAATCGAAGACCATTCCGGTAGCTCTCAAACGCCGGGACGTATTGGGCTGTGCTCAGACGGGAACCGGTAAGACGGCAGCCTTTGCGTTGCCGATTCTCAATCGCCTTGGTTTGCAAAATCGCGCTGCGAAAGCGAAGCGTCCATTTGCGCTGATTTTAGCACCCACTCGTGAGTTGGCGGTGCAGATTGGGGCTAGTGTTGCGACCTATGGGAAGCATTTGAAACTTCGCCATGCTTTGGTTTACGGCGGAGTCAGCCAGACCTCTCAAGTGCGTTCGCTCCAGCGTGGAGTTCACATTGTGATAGCGACTCCGGGCCGATTGTTAGATTTGATGAATCAGGGTTTCATCCAGCTCGACAAGCTCGAGGTGTTCGTTCTCGATGAAGCAGACCGGATGCTCGATATGGGTTTTATGCCTGATATCAAACGGATCATCCGTGAGCTTCCTGCGAAGAGACAGTCTTTGTTTTTCTCGGCAACGATGGCGCCTGCGATTGTTGAAATAACGGACAAGCTATTAGTCGATCCTGTGAAAGTCGATGTCACGCCGAAGACTCGCAGTGTCAAAAAGATTAAGCAGCAGGTGATTTTTGTTTCCCGCAAAGGGAAGACCGAGTTATTGGAGAAAATTCTCTCGTCACGGGATGATTTACGTGCGATCGTATTTACAAAAACAAAACGTTCAGCAAATTTTGTTGCCGAGCGATTAAATAAAGCAGGGCTCAAGGCCGCCGCAATTCATGGAAATAAATCTCAAAATGCCCGGCAGCGGGCGCTCGACGCGTTTCGAAACCAGTTCGTCAAGATCCTGGTGGCGACCGACGTCGCGGCTCGTGGAATTGACATTGAAGGAGTGACTCATGTTGTTAATTTTGATTTGCCGATGGAGCCGGAAGCGTATGTTCACCGAATTGGTCGAACTGGACGCGCGGGTGCGAAGGGGATTGCTATCTCGTTTTGCAGTGCCGGTGATCAGGGAGATTTAAAGGCAATTGAAAAACTGATTGATCATGAGATTCCAGTCAATCAGGAATTGTCGGTGACTTTGCCGAGTCCAGGCCCCAAGCCAACGCGAGGGAGGGCAGGGCGCAAGCCATCCGGTGGGGGTCGTTCTAGAACGTCTCAAGCGGGACGTTCCCGAAAGGGGGCCGGCAGTCGAGGCTCTGGAGATGAGTCGGTTGGCAGTGAAAAAGGGAAGCGAACGACGAAGCGTCGACGCCGTCGAGTGCGAACGGAAAAGGCGAGTGCTGTCAAAAGTGCGCGAACGGGTGACGGCTCCCAGAAAAAGTCTGGGAAAAAAACGGGTGGAGGCAAGGGTGCCTCGGGCAGATCAGGGAGCGGAGCAGGAGGTGAGGCAACCGAGACTTCCTCGAAACGCAGAAGACCTCAACGGAAGGGTAAGAATGCTCGAAACCGCGATAATGCGTCCCGCTCTGAATGAATCGAATTTGATCGAATTTGAGTTTTACCGCTTGAAGGCAATGAGCGCGACGATGCTCAGTGAGCAAGCAAGGAAAATTCCGCCAAGGCCCATTAAAACGTAAGACGTGTTGGTCAGAATCACGGATTGCTTGTTGTAACGGACGTAATTGGGCTCGTACCACTCGCCGAGACCGTTGTCGATCCTTAATTCGTTGTAGTAGGTGACGACTTGGGATGGCTCTAACTGATCGACAAATTCGTTATGTTGTTCGGTAGAAAGTTCGCGGTCGATTTCGGTTACCATCATTCCTGCATAGCCATAAAGCCAGTATCCCGAGCCTCCTAGAAGGACTGCAGCGAACAGTCCAATTGAGAAAAATATATTGAAGCTGCCGCTTTTCCCAACTGTTTTACTTGTTTTCTTGACCGTTTCGTCTTCGACCGGCTCCAAGAGCCTCATTTTTCGAAGCATTGGGGCTTCGGATATTCCGCCACATTCTGGGCACGTTAACTTTTGCCCAGCCTGTTTGGGAATGACTTCGAAGGGGTGACTGCAGTGGTCACAGGGAAGTAAGTATTTAGAAGGCATTGGGTTTCGGCTTAGCTTATCAAGTGGGTTTTCAAGTGGGATTGGTTGCTCATAGTTAGTTAGCTAACTGTTTCGGGTGTCCTCTCTAGGGAAGCTCCACAAATGGGTTGGAGCCAGCAAGGGTCACCTAGTATAGCAAGTGAAGGGCGTGTTTTTGGGTTAACCCTGTATTTCCTACCGAGTTTAACAATTTCATTTACGGGATCCAAATCTCTGTCGTTCATATTGAATCGACCGAGGCGAGAAGAAAAAGTTGCCCGTAGTCGACTTTTCTGGTTGTTAGGATTGTTTTTTCGAGTTGCGGAGCGGTGTTGCGTTTTCGAATCATTCAATTTTATCACCTTCCACTGATGGAACCGGAAGAAGTTATCATTTAGGGGTGCTCCGCGTATAAAAATAGGAAGATTGAAGTCTTTTTTAACTGGACTATGAATATCCGACAGTTACAATTATACAACTGCGATTCGAGACTCCGCTGTATCCACAGTCCACCCAAGGTCTAGCGTCTTTTTAGGGCGACGCGGCTCCTTAATAAATGAGAGACATTGAATCCAACCGGCCAGGATATCTGGTCAAAACCGGTGCGAGAATTTGGTAAAGATTTCACGCAGACAGGAAATGGGACAGGGCTGTTGACTCGTTTCGATTGGCTGACTTTGACAAGACGCGAAGTCATCTCTATTCACGGAGTAGGGGAGCTAATTCAAGGCGATTCGTTTAGGAAATTAAACACAAGATGTTTCTGGGGTTCGCTGTATGTTGCGATTTCTCCACATGGACTTCGAGATTTATTCCGACGAACGGTTTAATCAGCACTTGCTGAATGCTAGCCCACTTTGCTGCTTGGAACTTGCTAAAAATTAACCTTTGCGACGGTTTCACATGAACCAGACAGTAACCTTTTAAGATTCGGTGTGAAGGCAAACTTGGATCCATCACAGTATGCATTTTGACCTGCCTCAGGTTGAGATTGTGATTAACCGCTTCCGCCTCACAATGGAAACATTTTTAAAAACCTTTGCGCAGGAGTGCTAAATTGTACGATGCACTGCTAGAAGACGACGATGCAACACGAACACGTGTTGCCCCCAAACGATTTGAAGAAGTAGTTGAAGCGAGTCCACCGGCTCCTACCGATGCCACTGCCGCCAAGAGCGACGGTGAAGAATTGGCTGCCGGTGTGGATGAATCTGAATCGTGGTCAGACGACCCGGTCCGGATGTATCTGACTCAGATGGGTGAGATTCCACTTCTGACTCGAACTGAAGAAATCACTTTAGCGAAACGAATCGAAGAGACTCGACGAGAGTTTCGAACGAAATTGCTTGAATGTGATTACGTCATTCGCTATGCCTATAAAACACTCGTAAGAGTTCACCGTGGAGAGCTGCCGTTTGATCGAACGGTTCAGGTTTCGGTAACAGATCGGCTCGAGAAAGAGCAGATTCTTGGCCGAATCCCTCATAATCTCAACACGCTTTCGGTTTTGCTTAAGCGAAATCGGCACGACTTTCTTACGGCGTTTTCGAAATCTCACACTCAGGCTCGCCGTAAAGCCGCATGGAAGAATCTAGCTCGTCGTCGCCGTCGAGCAGTTCGTTTAATCGAAGAGCTCGGTTTGCGGACACAGCGTATCGAATTGATGATTCGTACGATTGAAGATTTCAGTGCTCGCGTCGACGAGTTGATGGACAAGATTAAGCAACACAAGAAATTGCGGAAGCCCGCGATTGAGCGGGAAGCCTGGATTCAGGAGATGCGAACGATCTTGTTGGCATGTCAGGAATCTCCGACGAGTTTGCGTAACCGTGTTAAATATCTTCGCGATATTTACACCAAGTACCAAAAGGCGAAGCGAGAGCTTTCCGAGGGTAACCTGCGACTGGTTGTTTCTATTGCCAAGAAATATCGCAATCGAGGGTTGAGCTTCCTGGACCTGATCCAGGAGGGGAACGCTGGATTGATGCGTGCCGTTGATAAATTCGAATACCGTCGTGGATTCAAGTTTTGCACCTATGCAACCTGGTGGATTCGCCAAGCGATTACCCGTGCTGTTGCGGATCAGAGTCGAACGATTCGAATTCCAGTGCATATGGTTGAAACGATGTCGCGTGTCCGAACCGTTTCGCGTCAGTTGCTTCAAGAGCTCGGTCGCGAGCCAACTCTTGAGGAAGTTGCGCGACGAAGTGAGACAACGATCGATGAAGCACGACGGGTGCTTGCAATGAGTCGTTATCCGATCAGTCTTGATCGGCCTGTCGGTAACAGTGAGGACAGCCATTTCGGTGACCTCTTGCCGGATGGTGAGGCGGAAAGTCCTTCGATTGGTGCTTCGCAGGAAATGCTTCGTGGGCGAATTCAGGATGTTCTGAAAACACTCAGTTATCGTGAACGCGAGATCATAAAACTTCGCTACGGGCTCGGTGACGGGTATAGCTATACGCTGGAAGAAGTGGGACACATTTTCAAAGTGACTCGAGAGCGTATTCGCCAGATCGAGGCGAAGGCCGTAAGAAAGCTTCAACAGCCAAGTCGGTCTCAAGAATTAGTTGGTTTCCTCGATTAATTTTTGAGCAGACGGTTTAAGTTAAATAAAGAGGCGGGTTTCATGACCCGCCTCTTTTTTTTGCGCGAGTGTTAATCAAACTGATCGCTTTCGCACGGTTGACCTGAGGTATCAGTACTTGGTTGCCAGGTGATAATTATGAAGTCCTTTGGTGGATTACTTAATTATCGTGGCGGCGAAGATTGGTACGCGATGAGCTTGATTTCCCTAGTCTGCGTTTTTTTCTGTCTCGAACCCTATGGCGATGCGTGTCCTATGGGAGCGTCCGTTTGTCTCTTGCAGGTCTTGGGCGACCTGTGCTGTCATCTTTTAGCGGGTAGAAACATGAAACGTCGTCTAACAGTCACAGGGTTGTCATTGATTCTTGTCGGAATTGCCTTGGGGGGGGATTCAGTTTTGGGACAACAGAGGGGACAACAGAATAGAAACAGCAGTGGTGTTGAAGTTTGGGATTACCTGCAAGATAAATATGATGCAAACGGAGATGACCAGCTCACAGAGGCTGAGTATTCTCGGGGCGTCGAGAAGTTTCAGCGACTTGACGTCAACCGTGATGGGGTCATTTCAGCCAAGGATTGGAGTGGGGGGAATTCGCGAAAATCGTTTTCACGAGAGCGGCAGAAACGGTCTTTAAACTCTTCCAATCTCGCGCCTCCGGTGAAAGGGGATGTGGCTCCGGGATTTAATCTTACCTATGTGAATGAGCCATCGAAAACCGTAGAGCTTGCTAGTTTCAGAGGAAGTAGGCCGGTTGCACTGATTTTTGGAAGTTGTTCGTGACCGCCATTTGTTCGTTCAGCTGGTCAGCTGGAGACGCTATTTGAAGAGTATGGCACCGATGTTCAATTTTTCATGATTTACTGCCGGGAAGCTCACGCAATTGATGGCGAAAGGCCAATGTTCAATGCCATCGTAGAAGAACCTGTCTCTACCGCAGAACGGAATCAAGTGGCCAAAGACTTTGTAGAGCAATTAGGTATTAAAATGCCAACGCTCCTCGACAAAATTGATGACAAAACAGGAACGGACTACGCAGCGCATCCCGATCGATTGTATTTGATTGGAAAAGATGGCCGCGTGGCCTACGCAGGAGGCCGAGGTCCGTCTGGGTTCAAACCCGATGAGCTTCAGGCCGCAATTCGGTCTGAACTGGGAAAGGAATCGGCAGGTGAAAAAAGCAGCGATCGAGCGAATCCAA
>JAAHTH010000954.1_pt1 | contig 11421 bp, 13 predicted proteins | sample 6116091 | NCBI WGS metagenome assembly JAAHTH01 (sample SAMN13939990, study PRJNA603662) | sponge metagenome | isolation source: marine sponge | host: Mycale hentscheli | place: New Zealand | collected 2006
GATCGCGAAGATCGGCATCACAAGGCCACACGAGGCTGTAGGTAAGGAACTAGGCTTCCTCAAAGGGGACTTACATGAAAAGACAATGCCTGGGGCTTTACCTGTCCTTGATGTTCTGGAAAAGCACTTGGGGAAAGGAACAGTCGAAACTGGAATCAAGAATGGCAACATTGAGATGGCACCTCTTGCACTTATGCGTGGTCGTAGCTTCGATAATGCCTTCATAATTGTAGATGAAACACAGAACATTACTACCCATGAGTTAAAGATGTTGTTGACACGGGTGGGTGAGGGAAGTACTATCGTCCTCAATGGTGACATCCAACAGTCAGACTTGAAGGAAGCTGATGGTCTGTCTAAGATTATTCACCTAGCTAAGAAGCACATGTTGCCAGTACCTATCATTGAGTTTGGTGTAGCAGACATTGTTCGTAGTGACATCTGTGCTGAGTGGGTAAAAGTATTTATGAAAGAGGGACTATGACAGAAGATGTAGTAAATAAACCACCACACTATGGTAATGGTAACATCGAGTGTATCGACTATATGAAAGATAACATGGATACTATGATGTTCTTTGGTTATCTAGAGGGTAACTGTAAGAAGTATCTACACCGTTATAGGTACAAGGGTAAGCCAGTAGAGGATCTACGTAAGGCACGATGGTACTTAGACCGACTAATCCAAGAGATGGAACAATAAAGCAAAACCCCCAAGGATTTCTCCAAGGGGGTTTACTTTTATTTTTTCTTCTTTGCAGTCTTAGCTGCCTGTTTAAAGTTCTTGGCAGTGGGTGCCCCCTTACTACCGACCTTCCGCATTTTCTCGCCTGATCCTTCTGCAATACGTTTCCGTTTAGCATGGATGTTAGCATATAAACCTTTAGCCATTACTTCTTCTTACCCTTCTTCTTCTTGTAACCTGAAGCCATGATAGCTTTCCCTTGTTTCTCAGCCTGTTCCTTGGTAGGGTAGACCTTACCTGTCGTACCCCAACGATAACCACCTTTTACTTTACGTACTGGCATTACCACTTCACCTTATCTGCCCAGTATGCTGCAGACATCTTACCCTTCTTGATGTTCTTAGCATGGCGAGCCTTGAATGCTTTGTTACGAGCAGACCCCTTAGGACTACCCTTGACACCCTGTTGACCAAACCGAATGACCTTCTCTTTACCACCCTCACAAGCCTTAACTACATGAGACTTAGTGGGGTGACTAGGTGTAGTCTTCGGTGAGTTACATTTCATTTTCGACTTATCAAGTCTTTTAGCCATCGGCTTATTCCTCTCCCTATTTCTTGTGGTGATGGAGCTAACCAACCTAGTACCAACAGAATGAGAAGAAGAGGATCTATCTCAGTATTGTTTGTAGTACTCTGGTCTACAGTATCTATTGGTCCCTCAGATCTTACCTCAGGTTTGATATAAGTTGTGACACCTACGTTCTGATTGTTCTCTTTACCGATCTGTGTATTAGCTGCTACGTTAGGACCACCACCACCCATAAGGAATGATGGTATCTGACTACAACTAGATAATAATAGGATCAGGGCTAGCCATTTCATTTGTCCCTCATGGAAGTATAGTTACTATTATCTGAGGAGGAGACCGAGACGGAACTACCTCCACTTTTTCCGTTGACGTATATACCGTAGAACCCAGCACCAGCACCGACAATAACAGAAACAAAACCAGCCTGTGCATTACTTGGATCTTCTAAAGACATGAACCATTCAGTTGCACGATAGAAGGCATACCCGTAAAGAGTAATGATAAGACGAGGCCAGATCCTCCACCTATCTAGAAACTCAGGTGTCATTTAGGATACTTTTCCCAGTTAAGTTGGAAGTGTGGACCATCAGGAAACTTAGCCCAGTCCCCTCCCCATTCCATGATGACACCCTTTTCCTTAGCTGCTTGCTTCATAGCTGCACCAATCTTGTGGTACAGGGGCCAGTCCCAACGGATACTACCATCTACATAAGCACCCAAGTCTACGGCATGTCCTGTCAGGTGACGGGAGTTCATGGTTGTAGAGGCACCCTTGGCAAGCAATTCTTTCTGACGATTGTAGGAACGAACACCCTCCAAGACTGTGAAGTCAACCTCAGAGATCTCGATAGCACGTTTCACAACAGCAACTAAGTCTGGGTGTACACCCTTCAATCGTTGCTTGCTACGTAATCCTAGTTTATATCCCATGTTATTGTCCCCCTAAGAAGTCTATGATACGTTGTTTGTCTTCTTCTGTAGCTGTATCTGATAGAGCTTCTAGTAGTGATTGTACTTCAGGGGAGACTGCTTTACGAATTACTGGTTGTTGTATCGTTGTGGTTGGCTGTTCTTTGTGCAGTATTTGTGGCTAACCACCTACAGTCTGATCACCTATCTGAGTTGGTGCAGTGAAGGCATTCAGTTGTTGACTAGGAGATACAGGTGCTGGCATAAAGGATGGATCTGTAGCTGCACGGTAGATGTTCTGTGTCAAGCCAGCCTCAGTACCTACATTTGTAGATCCTGCAGGACGACGATAACCTAGTAGACGATCTGCACTGTACGACTTAACAGATACTTCATCACCTTGGTTACCTCCAAGGATAAGGATGTTACCGTTAGCATCGAACCCCTTGAAGAAACCTACATGACCTAGTGCAGGGTCTGTACCACGTGATAGAACTACAACATCACCTAGTTGTGGTGTAGTAACTTCTTCACCCCAGTCCAAGAAACTACGAGCATTAAGAGCACCAGTACCATCTAGTCCAGTCTTAGATAGTGTAGCATTAACGAAGGCTGCACACCATGCAGTCTGTGATGGGTCAATGTTTACACCACCCTCAGCTAGGTACTGGGATACTAATGTCTTCTGGTTATTCTCATTCAGACCAAGAGCACTCTCAGCAGTACTAATAAGATCTGTCGAAGTCTGCCCAGACAAAGTTTCAATAGTAAATGTAGGGGCAGTTTCTTGAGGTTGACCAGGTGTCAGAGTACTTACTGTATCCTGAATAATCTTCATAGCATTACGACGTTCATATGCTGCTGATAGACCCTGTGGATTGAAGCCCATTCCCTCAGGTAGTGGAACCATACCCTGTGATAGTAGCTCAGTGTTGCCACCATAAGTCTTACCAACCCAAGCAAGGAAACGATCTGCCTGTTCCTCAGTGAAACCACCCTTCTGCATAATGCTTTCACGTGTGATCACATACTTCTCACCATTCCAGACAGCACCTAAGCCCTGTTCGAGAGCACCTACGTTACGTTGCTGACGAGCAAGTTCAGTATTCAAACCTGATACGATATAACTACGAACTACTGCAGCACCCTCAGGATCTGCTGTATCTAGAGTAGTAACATTACGTAAGAATTGTGGGTTAGCTACAAGTTGTTTAAGGAAATCTGCAGATAGGAACTGATCGTTCTCCATAGACATCATAATTGCACCAATACCTGCAGCATTTTCTACGAATTGAGAACGTGCATCAGGACGTTGAAGAGCATTTGCATCCACTAATAAAGCCAACTGACCAGAAGCCTTTAGTCCATCAAAGTATTGTTGAGGAGATAGACCCTGAACCTTTGACTGTATGCTTGGTGGTAGTTCTTTTATAGTAATTACACCACCATCTTGCCCATTGCCTTGGCTTAACACATGGGCAAATAGTTGTGGTTGAGTAATATCTAGATTAATAGACTCACCTACATCCATAATGAATGTAGTAATGTCTTGACCCATAAGATTAGACAAAGAAGTTGGATCTTTAATAGCTGTCATAGCAGAAAGAATTGAAGCTGTATCACCACCACCCTCAGAAATAAGAGAATTAGCCATAGCTGTAGTAATTTCTTCAAACAGTACATCTGAACTAGCTGCCTTCTGAAGGTTAGTCAACATACTATCAATGTTAGTAATCTTAGACTGAGTAGACTTCCACTGTTCATCCGTAACATTAGATGGACGGGACAAGTTTACCTTCATCTGAGACCAAGATGCAGAAAGATTAGCTAGAGCCTGTGGCCCTACACGTCCACCCTGTTGTGTTGTAGTAACCAAAGAACCGAGGTTAGCATTTAAGAAGGTATCAATAGCCTTACCATAAGCAGCCTCAGTTTCTACAGACCAGAGATAGTTTGCCTCAGACTTAGACCGAGCAATAACATCTGCAGAGGCTTGAAGAGAAGCCTTCTGTCCAATAGCATACTCAATACGTTGTTCATCTGTAGCCTCTTTAGGCAGTAGAGCAAAGGATGCAATGTAAGACGCCTGTACTTGGTCATCCTGCAGTGCTTGCTCACGCATAAAGGCTTCATTGTCACGACCATAGCCAGCCCAAGGACGACCAGTAGTTGCAGTGTAGACATTCTGGTAGTCAGTATCAAACTCAATACCTGCAACAGCAAAGTTCTTAGCCAGTTGACGTTCAGCTATGAGTGCAGCAGCCTCACCCTTCTGGTCACGTAGAGCTTGTACACGTTCCAAACCCTGCTGGAATACACCTAAGTTAGGGTCAATGGATGTAGTACGTTTAGCTGCAGCCCGTGCATCAGCATCTAACTTAGCTCCATAGTCTTTAACAAAGAACTCTCCTAGTCCTGCTAGTGCAGCTAAAGAACTAGGACGTTCGACGGGACGTTCAAAGGCAATATCACCTTGTAGTTTAGGGGCAAAGAGATCAGCCATTATTCTGTACCTTTCAGGATGGATCGTGTAGCTTGGAGAGCATACAACTTATCTTGCTCAATCAAATTGTTTTGTATCTTCTGCCAGTTTTTCTCAAGGCTCTGTGTGGCAGAACGACGTAGTGAAGCTGTCTGTGAGGCAGAGAAACCAGAGAAACTGATACGTTCATGTAACTCATTCATAAGAGTAATAGCCCGTTCAACGTCAGCACGATCACCCCTCATCAAGTCAAAGATACGTTCAGCATCTCTGTTCACTTCTTTACGGAAGTCAGTGAACTTTCTATTGCTATTGTAGATAGAACCTAGACGACCATAGTTCTCGACTACTTCAAGTGGTGTGAACCCTGTTAAGGCTACAATACCATCTCCTACAGACATTTCACTTTCAAGTGAGATACCATTCTTGCTTCGGTATACACCATTGTTAAAGATACCAATAGCCTTAGCAATGTTATCTAACCCTGATGGTTGACGTAGGATCTTAACTACATCATCAGTTAGTGTAGCCGTGTGTCCATGACGTAGAGAAGATAGGGAATCAAGGACTGCACTAGAAATACCACCTACGATTTCACCAGATGGACCACCAAGAGCAGTAATAGTAGCCTCCTCAAAGATCTTCTTGTAAGTATCTGTAATAGCACCGACAGGAGCTAGACGTTGACCAAGGCCAATCTCTACATCACCTGGTAGTACATCAACCAGTGCATCAAGCATACCATATTTTAGTGCAATATACAAGCTACCATCAGGTGCAAGACCCATCTTCTCAGCTAAGTAGTCTGCTGCAGATGTCATACCAAAACCTGTCAGACCATACATAGGTGCTAGTGCAACAAACAGACGAGCACGTTCAGCCTTAGTAAAGTTACGACCTACAAATATTTGCTCCATAGACCGTAGTGTGTAGGACAACCACTGAGTAGGCACCTTCATGAAGCCAGCCTGTACTTTACCACGAGACAGAGAGGACATGTTGAAGGTCAAGTCCTGTTCACGACGAGTAATCCATAAACGAGCTTCATCAGATAGGGCAGATACATTAGGGAACTTAGCCTTAAACTCAAAGAAGGCTGTGTTTATTGCAGTCAGACGAGACAGACGTTCACCCTGCTTAAAGGGATACAGACCAAGATCAAGACCCTTACCAGCTAGTTTAGAGATGTTGTAACCAACCCCACTAAGGGCTGAGTACTTCATGCTCTCACCGTTCCAGCCTGAGATACCAAAGCCTACCCCAGTACCATCCTCGATAGCATCACCGTCTACAACAGCACGACCAGAGGTTCTGATAAACTCTACAAGTTCTTCCGCATCCTTGCTAGAAATATCTGCAGCCTTAGCAAGACGACTAATTGCTAGATCACCTGCTTCTTTTGTAGTAGCTCGTAGAGCACCACGAAGAGGGATCGTCATAGCTGCCCCTTTGAAACCATGTACTGGGCTGATTGCCATAATTGTAGTAGCATGGAAGGCTTGCAAGAAGAAATGAGATACGTTACCAAAACCAAAGGCAGACTGGAAACCAACCTTCAACATCAAGTTGGTATGGTCAACAAGGTTTAGTTGCTTGCCTGTCTTATCAAATACAAACTCAGCAATCTGTTGACCCTGACGTTCCATCCATAGGGCAGACTCATCTTTCATGTTCAGACGACGCATGGTGATGTCTCGTAGTTCAGACATACGAGTAGCAAACTCATCTGTACCACTGATCTCAGCCTTACGGAAGAGTGTTTCAAAGTCATTAGGTGACACACCCTCAGGGAACCAGTTACGTCCCTGTTGTTGGGCCTTCTTAACCCAGCCTACCATAGCATTACGAGCATAGGCTCTGTTGCTATACGTAAAGACTGAGTTACCCATCTGTGCTAGTACTGAGTTAATAGGGTCTTCATTGTAAGCCCTACCACCACCGAAGTCCATAAGCACTCGGTCATTTCTACGCATGTCAGTATTGATATACTCATCAGCTTTCATGCCTGAGAATATTTCAGACCCTGATACTTCATCAGATAGAACATCGTCATTACGACCCTTGTACCCAATCTTACCACGAGTAAGATCCCAGCCCTCATCTGTAGCTAGTTTCTGTAGATCCTCGAAGTTCTGGATAGATGGGTTCCAGTCATTGTTCTTTGAGATGATGTCATCAATAGCATTATCACCATCAATAACTGCACGTTGAATACGGCCTAGCTGCTCAACAGCAGTCTTAGCTTGCTTCTCAGAGAACGTACCCATCAGAGCCTTGAGACGTTTATCACCCAAGGTAACGAAGTAGTTAAGGTTGGGGTTAGTACGAGAACCACCTGGGTTGTACCCCATTACATCTGTAGGCTCGATGATACGAACCTGCTTAGGTGCTACAACAAACTCCTGCCCATCGGCTGTAGGTTTATCTAGTTTCCAGATAGGAATTTCATCAGACTCTAGGTCTTGAATACGGATCTTACCACCTAGTTCAGCATCGTACAACTGAGCATCATCAGGTACATCAGAACGACGAACCTTCTTGGCAGGTGCAAAGTAGTTATCAAATACTTCTACTGAGTTCTGGTAACCCTTCTCTACATAACGATTAAGAATGGAGGAAGTTTTAAGTAAGTAATCAGCTTCTTCAATAGTGGCTAGAGCCTCGTATGCTTCGATAGCTTTAGGGCTAGGTAATTCATTACGTGGGTGTAGCTGTTGATACTTAATTGCAAACTCACCCTCAGTGTAACGAGTACGTAAAGCAGCATCCTTACCGTCACGTAGTTCTGTGTATACAGCCTGAAGAGTAAACCGTTCCTGAGAGTTTAGTTTTTGGATAGACTTAGTATACGGGTCAATAATATCTTTTACTGCAGCACGAGAACTCTCAGCCATCTGGGATAGTGTAGTCAGACGTTGGTTATCACGTAGTGCAGAAGATGCCATGATCTCGTTGTTCATTACTCGACCAAGAGTATTACGAACGATACCTGCTTCAATGCCTAACTTCTCGTCGAGTGCCTTAGGTAGACCACTAACATTTACACGTTCAGAGACTTCAATGACGTAACCCTTAGACAAATCATTAACGTCTACTGGAACTACTTCTGCTTTCTCTACCTTCTGTGCAATATCTTCAACTAACTTCTGAACACCCTGAGGAACACCACCATCAGCTAGTGGTTTAAAGGGTGTACCGTCCATTGCTTTACCAAACCGAACAGTAGAAACAAAGTTACCTAGACCCTCGTCAAGTACTTTGAAGTCAAAGACTGGGTTACTTACTTTCTTGATGTAATTATCTGCAATATCTTTAGCTGCTACTTTGATAGCCTGAGGATCTGCAATGCGACCAAAGGCACCCTTTTGCCACAGATCATCAATACCCTTAACGATTTCATTCTGAGAAAACTTTTCAGTGAACTTAGCTGCAGATGGACGTACAGGTTGTGGTACTAGATCAATGCTAGATGGTGCTACGTTGCTCAATACCTCTGGATCTGGAGTACGAACAAGGATCTTCTCCGCAGCTTCTGAGGCTGCATCTGATCCACGGATAGCTGCTACACGACCTACAGAAGTACTAGACTTTAGAGAAGTTCTAACAGCAGCCTTAGCACCTACTGCAAGTAACTCACCTACACCAATAAGATCAAGAGCAGATAGGGCTTGGTTCAAACCTTTATTAGGATCATAACCCATACCCAAAACTTCTGTAGTCAAGTCTTCTAAGGCACCTATAGTATTCTGTGCTAGTAAACCTTCCTTAGCTACACCATCAGCAAATGTCTCAAACCAACTACGAAACTCAGCAGGTGACTTTGTAGCTGCAGCCGTAAGAATGTCACGGCTCTGTTGTTCAGTCTTACCTGTGATAGCTTCATAAGTACCTACAGGAGATACGTCACGAAGGAAACGGTCTACAGAGTTAAGGGTCTTCTCGAATGGACCCTGACGTGCAGCAAGTTCAAACTTACGTGTTGAAATAATTTCTTGAGCAATCTGATAGTTTGTAGATACACGGGCATCTACTGCAGAGTAGTCATAATTATTTAAAGCCAAAGCCTGTTCAGAAATAAACTCAGGGTTAGATAGAAACTCACTACCCTTTAAACCAATATCAGCAGCCTCTGCAGTTAAGTCGTCTACGGACTTACCCTGTTGATAGCCACGTTGGAATACTTGATAGTAAGGATTAGTATCTTCCTGACTAACAACTGACTTAGCCTGTTCTGTACTTAACTCTTCCCCAGTTACTGCTACAATATCTTCTACACGATCCTTCTTCTTTTCACGCAAACCAAATTGTTCATCCAAAGACTGGATGGTCATGTTATAACCTAGAGGAAGATTGTTAGCCATTACTGGACACCCCGTAGAAGAGCATCAGGACTAGGTGCACCTACCCCAGGAGCCTGAGGGAAAAGAGTACCGAAACCACCTAGTGAAGAGAATACTTGAGAGCTTAGACCAGCAACACCCTGTGCTGTACTTGCTCGTTGTGAAGCCATACTAATCTCTCGGCTTAGACCAGACATCTGAGCAGAGTAACCTAGACCTGCACCAAGTTGTGAAGACAAAGATGCAGCACCACCAGCTACCCCTGAGCCACCTACAACACCCATACCCTGAGCAGCAGCACGTTGCTGTGCTTGTTGGATTTGAGCCTGACGGATAGCCTGTCGTTGACTACGACGAGCCTGTACTTGTTGCTGCCGTTCCTGAGCACGAGCAGCTTTATTCTGTTGGCTTACACCATAAATAGTTGCACCTGCCGTTGCCACAGCCGCAGCAGCTAGAATAGTAGTTGTTGCAATAGCCATTACAAATCCTTCCTGTATGTCACTTCTGACTTTGTATAACCGAGTCTCTCAGAGAGTTTACCTAGATTCTTAACACCCTGTAAGTCAGAAACATTTACTTGTGTAGCACCAGCTTCTTTAGCCCAGACTTCAAACGAACTTAACATTTGAATTGCTATCTTACGACCTCTGTTATCTTTATCAATCCACCAGAACATCTCTGCAGCAATTATGTCTTCTGAAAACATTGGACGGTAGATAGCCCCTAGAAAGAAACCTACTGCCTCACCGTCCACTTCGGCTACGAGATAATAATAGTCAGGGTTATTGACTACAGCTAGGAAACTATCAATAAATTTATCTTGTTTAAAAGATAAGTTATATCCGTTTTGTTTAGCTTCTTTAGCAAATTGCTTACTGAGTATAGACAGATCAAGAATATCCTGCTCTGTCACTTTTCTAATTTTAGTATCTTGTGTTTGCTGCACTAATAATTCCAAAGCCTAGTAGTACGAAGTCTTTACCCTGTTCACTCTCGAACCGAAGTCTCATACTACGACCGTGGCCTCTCATTTTAAGTCGTGTGGTTACGATCTCTTCTGGATAATTCCAGCTATTTAATTCCCCTGCATCTACAACTGGGAGATACTTAAGTCGATAGGCTTGCTGTGGTGAGGACGAAGTGTTAGTACGGAAGTCCCAGTAAGAGGATACCAATAGGGAGGATTCCCTAATAGGATTATAACCAAGTTCGTCACTCCCTTCAAAGCCAGTCTCAGTCGGACGTAGATACACTTGTATATACGGTGAGTTCTTCTTGAGAACTAGGTCACCCATAAAGTCGTACCCTGCCTCAGCATAGGATGAATAGTTAGCATCACCCCAGTCTAGGAAGTCAGTCCCTGAGAACAAACCCATAGTTAGTTTATTCGTTAGACTATCTACAACCATTAAGACTACAGCACTGTCTGCCTGAGCAAGTTGAGTAAGCTGACTAACGATTACATCATCACCTGCAGTAGTTACTACGTCATCCCCTGTTGATGTAAGTACATCCAAGTTTACAAAGTCAGAACCAAAACCTGGTAAGTACTCTGCACCTACAATATACTTAGTGTTCGTAGCACTGTCCGAGATAGACCAAGGATAGAAGGCTTGTACTGAAATGTCTAGTGTAAGTACTTGGTTCTTCTTAGCCGATATTGTCTCTGAGTTAGATGGATAGAACCAGTGTATTCTCTTATTAGTTCTGTCGTATACCCCATGACAATTCTCTTTAGCATTACCGTCAATAGCATCAAAGAACTTCTGTACTGTAGTAATGCTTAGGTTCTGTTCTTGGGCACGTCCTGATACTTGGTCAAACTGTAGAGTATGAATACCATGTTTAGACCACCACATAGGTACACCCTCAACCGATACGAAGGTCTTAGGATTATTAATGCCTATTTCAGATATGCTTGAGATAGAGTACTCAGTAGCACGGAAGACGTTATCAACACCTGTAATCTGCCAGATACCATTCTCAGCAAAGACTATCAAAGTAGATCCGAAGACATGTAGGCGTTGGATATTGTTAGCCTCAGGGATTACAATGACACCACCATCTGTTGCGAGTAGGTCACTGAAGTCTTCTGAAGTGGGGTCATTTTGTTGGTAGCAACGACCTACTTCTTTAATACTATCAAGCTGTTTACTGAATAGTATTTTACCACTATTCTTAGCTGAAGTCAATCCTGCGTAGAATATACGACCAGAGAATGATGCTACAGCCTGAAAACGAGAGTTCTCTATTTCTGTAGTTATGCCTACTACACCTGATGCTGCAGAACGATCCTTGGAAAAGAAGTCAAGGATGTAGTGTCCGTTACCTGTGAGAGTAGTCCCACCAAATACCTTACGCCACTCAGCCTCATCGAAGTTACCATCAGCATCCTTACCTGCAAACCAGGGG
>JAAHTH010001111.1_pt2 | contig 11417 bp, 14 predicted proteins | sample 6116091 | NCBI WGS metagenome assembly JAAHTH01 (sample SAMN13939990, study PRJNA603662) | sponge metagenome | isolation source: marine sponge | host: Mycale hentscheli | place: New Zealand | collected 2006
AATTCTTATATTTAAGTAATTCTTATATTTAAGTAATTCTTATATTTAAGTAATTCTTATATTTAAGTAATTATGGATTATTATTAGGAATTATATTTTCATCATTATTATCATTATTATTATCATTATTATTATCATTATTATTATCATTATCATTATCTTCATTATCTTCTTTTAGTGGGGGTGGTTCACGAGAGCAATCAAAAAGATAACACCTATCAGTACAACCAATACGACATCTACATGCACATCTACTTTGCCATATAACTAATAATAAACTACCTACAGCACCTAGAAATAATACAACAGCACCAGCAAGTTGATCTATGGTCATTTCTTTTATTTGTATAATATCTTCATCTTCAACCATACTTTCACTCATAATAAATATTAATTTTATTTTATTTCAATTATTAAAATATTAATTTATTGTATATGAGTGATTATACTAACCCTTTTGAAACAAAACCGATTGATAAAGTGAAGAATGATGTTCACGAAATCAATAGAAACATTAATAAAATCAAAACGGATTTAATAAGCATGAAAGCTGATATATCAATAATTAAAGATTATATCAAAGAAAGAGAAAAACAAAATGAAGAAAATAAAGACATTTCAACTGGTTGGTTTTGGTAGGTTTTTAATTTAAATTTTTTTTTATATTATAATATAAATGGATTTATCTAATAAGGAAATTTTAGATGTATGTTGTGGTGGTAAAATGTTTTGGTATGATAAAAATAATAAAAATACACTTTATTGTGATATAAGACATTGTGAAAAAGGACATATCACACATTGTCCTAATTGGTCGTGTGAACCAAATATAATTGCTGATTATAGAGATTTACCTTTTGATGATGAATCATTTAGTTTAATAGTTTGGGATATTCCACATATTATAAAAAGTGGAACTGGTATTATAAGTAAAAAATATGGTTCACTTGGTGATGAATGGGAAGAAGATAGTAAAAAAGCATTTGATAGTATTTGGAGAGTTTTAAAACCAAATGGAACTTTAATATTCAAGTATAATGATTTAAATATTAAAATTAAAGATATGTTGGATTTATTTCCAGTAAAACCTTTATTTGGAACAGTATCAAAAAAAGCAGTTAATAATACTTTTTGGTTTTGTTTTTTCAAGGTTAATAATGAAAATAAAAAAATAAATAATAATATAAATGATTAAAGTTTTAGAATTATTTAGTGGAACTGGATCAGTTGGTAAATGTTGTAAAGAACTTGGATGGGAAGTTGTAAGTGTTGATATGATATTACCAGCAGACCATCAATGTGATATTATGGATTTTGATTATAAACAATATCCAAAAGATTATTTTAACTGTGTTGCTAGTAGTCCTCCGTGTACTAACTATAGTATGTTAAAAAAATGTTGGTATGGTAGAAAATTAAAAGATGGAACAATATATAGTAAAGAACAAAATGATAAAGACCAAGATGAAGCAGATAAATTAGTTTTAAAAACTATGGAAATAATACAATACTTTGATCCAGAATTATGGTGGATAGAAAATCCACAAACTGGTAATTTAAAAAATAGAGATATTATGAAAGATGTACCTTTTTATGATGTAGATTATTGTATGTATAGTGATTGGGGTTATAAAAAAAGAACAAGAATATGGACTAATAAAAAAGATTGGATTGGTAAATTATGTGATGGTAGTGGTGCTTGTGGTAATATGATAGAAAATAAAAAACATAAAAAAAATGTTGCTATTGATGTTCATACAATAGGACAAAGAAAACATAAAGTATTATTGGATAAAGTTGGTTGTGGTAGTCAAAAAAATCAACCAAAAGATTTAAAATATCTTGGTAAAGGAACAAATAGAATTGATAGGTATAGAGTTCCAGCAGATTTAATTTATAGTTTATTTTTAGATTAAAATATATATATATATATTATATAATGGATAAATCAAATAAACCACCACCAAAAGTATTTAAAGTAAAAGACCCAGATCCAGATGATAGATATAATGATATTCACCCACATTTACCACAACCACCATCATTACTATTAATTGTTGGTTCAGTAAAACAAGGTAAATCTAATCTATTAGTAAATTTATTATGTAATCCAGAGATGTATAAAGATAAGTTTGATATTGTTAAAATTATAAGTAATACATTAAATGCTGATCCAAAAGGTAAATTAATGAATAAATATTTTGATTGTGAAGATCATTATAATGATGAAATGATTACTGATATAATTGAAAGTCAAAAGAAATATGAAGATTTTGAAAGACCTACTGTTGCTATGATTTTAGATGATATTTTAACAAAAGATTTTAAAAAAACAAATGCTGTAAGTTTTCTTGCAACAAGATTCAGACATTATGGTATTGGATTATTAGCATTTACAACACAATCATTTCGTGCTGTTAGTGGTTTAATTAGAAATAATGCTACTGATGTAATTATTATGAAACAACAAAATAAAAAAGAATTAGAAAAGATTGAGGAAGAATATGGTGATATGTTTCCTAATATTTTTATGGAACTATATAATAAAGCAATTGAAGATGCACCATATAGTTTTTTATATCTTGACATGCAAACTAATCCAGCAACGGCATATATACGTTTTGAAACCAAGATTGCTGAAGGTGAAAAGAAATTATTTTAAAAAATAATTTAATTTAATTATATTATATATTATATATTATAAATGGATTTATATAGTTCTGGTGCTTCTATCTCACAAGTTAATTCTCAGACATCTGAAACACGTGCTTTAAATGAAGCAACATATGATTTTAATAATAGTTTAGCTGAACAATTAGATCAAGCAAATTTAGAACAAGATGAAGATAGAAAAGCAACACTAACAAAAAATATTACAAGTGGTGTAACTAGTGGTGGTAAATTAGTTCTTGGTAAAGAAATAAAAGCTGGTGTGAAAAAAGGTATTACTGGTGCTGGTAAATTTGTTAAAACTACAACAGCAGAAAGATTTGCTAAAGAAGATGAATTAGCAAGTGAATTACCTTCATTTGAAGAAACACGAGAAATATATTCTACTGGTGCTAGACCACCATCGCCAGAGTTAGGAGTTCAAAGTACATTAAGAGAAGGTGAACAAGTTACAGCAGAAGCAACAGATGAATTAGGAGCAAGTGTAGATGTTGCTGGTTCAGTAGCAGAAGGTGTAGAAGGTTCAGCAGCAGCATTAGGTAAAAAAGCAGCAGAAGAAGCTATTGAAAAAAGTGGATTACAAACACTTGGTAAAATAGCTGGTAAAGCAGCAACAGTAGGTAAAGTTGGTGTCGCTGGTTTAGGTGGTGCTTTAGATATTGGTGCTGATATAAGCAGAGGATTAGAAGGTAAAAGTGGTATTCAAGTATTTGGTAGTAATAAAGCATCACAAGCTGGAAACATTTTAAATATTGCTGGTTCAGCTTTGGAAGTATTTGGTGTAGCTACTGGTGGTATTACACCTTTGTCTTTAGTTGCTGAAGGATTAGGTGCTGGTTTAGGTTTAGTTGGTGCTATTACTGAAGGTGTAGGTGAAGAAGAAGCAGCATCAGATAAAAAAGGAAAAGCAGAGGAAGATATTACATCTCAACAAAGAGGTGAAGCAGTTGCTGACCAAGTTACACAAGCAATTGGACGAACTCAATAAAGTAAGCAAAGCAACATTATGTTAATATTTCATAATTATTTTTTATTTTTTTTTAATTTATTTATTAAGATTTATTTTATATATTATATTATAAAATGAGTAGTTATTGGAAAAATGACGATAAAATTAAGGTATCTCAAACCCAAGTTTCTGTTCCATCAACAAATGGACTTTCTTACACCTCTACTGCTGGTCAAAGTGGACGACGTGTAGATTTTGAAATTCCACCAACTATTAAATTTTTAGATGGAAAAAATAGTTATCTTCAGTATGAAGTTAAAGTTGGATTACCAGCTGGTAGAACACCAACACGTCTACATTTAGACCCTTTTATTGGTGGAAATTCAGTTGTTAAAAATCTTAGGATATATAGTGGAAATCGTGCTGTATTACTTGAAGAAATTAGTGATTATAATGCTAAAGTTCAAATGCAGTATTCATACAATCAAGATGATAGTATGAAAAAAATGAGAGCATTAAAAGAAGGTTGTCTTGTACCTACTGTTGAAAATCGTGGAACTCTTGGAACATCAGTTTCTAACAATATTGATTTATCTAGTAATCCATATTATAAACCAGTTGCTACTGTTCCAGCTGGTAGAGATTGGGGTGTTGGCGTATTAGGTGCAGATGATTTCTTAACTGCTAAATTATCACTACCAATACATAGTGGACTTTTTGCTGATGGTGGAAATAAGATTTTCCCAGTTCTTATGACTGAAGGTTTATTTGTAGAAATTGACCTTGAAGATCCAGCAAGATATCTTAAACAATTAGATAGTGTTAATCGTAATCGTAGAATGCAACAAAATCCTATGTTTCATGGTATTGATGCTGCTGGAGCCAATTTAGGTGTTGATAATGCTACTGATAGAACTGAAATATTTTTATCTAAATCTAACAATATGATTAGTGTAGAAAATTGTGGATTTGTAAAAGGTGAAAAAATTGGTATTTGTAGTAAAACTAATCCATTACAAGAATGTTCTTTAACTGTTGGTGGAGCAGTAGCAGTTCAAACTCACCCTACAATTGAAAATATAGAACTTGATGGTGGTTATGTTAAATTAACTGTATCAGCATTTAGAAATAGTAATGTTGGAACTGGTGTAGATGCAACAACTGATAATTTTATTGTATTTAGTGCTGCTATTGATACTAAACGTGTACAAGTTGATGATTTAACTACACAACTTATAGCACCTTCTACTACTTACCCAGCAACAACAACCATTTCTGATGTTCAAATAGTATGTCAACAAGTTGGTGTAGATCCACAATATGAAGCTGGAATGATGAAAAAAATGAGAGATGGTGGTACAATTGAAATTGATATTCCAAGTGTAACTAATTACAAACATTCATTATTGAAAACTAATCGTAATGCAACTATAAATGTTCCAGTATCTAATACTCGTGCTAAATCTATGATTATAATGCCAACTGACACTACTACACTTAATCCAGCACAATTAATTGGTGGAACACAAGATACATATGAAGAAGAAGCAACTGCTATGGACGGACAACTACATAGTATTCGTAGTGGTCAAGTAGGTATAATTGATAGGTTAACATCTTATCAAATGGTAGTAGATGATAAACTTGTACCATCAAGACCTATTGTAGTATCAAAAATTAATAAGGGTCTAAGTATATCAGCACAACCACTTATTGAATTAGAAAAAGCACTTAATCAAGCTGGTATTGTTCCACGTTCATTTGTAGATTACAATCGTAATTTCTTAATTGGACGAGCATATGCACTTAATGATGGTGTAGCAAATCTTAATAATAAATCTAATCAGATACAATTATTTTATAATGAAACTACTGCTGCTGGTGTAGATCAAGCACCAGAAAAAGATAAACTATTATTCTGTTATGTATTCCACCTTCGTAGAATTAGTATTAAGGGTGATAGTGTTTCGGTTACTCTATAAAAATTTAACTATTTTGCGAAGCATAACCTTTGGTATTTTATCTATGTAATTTTTTTAATTTTTAATTTTAAATTTATTTTATATGTTATAATATAAAATGACTCGTAAGTATTTGAACGTACAACCTAATAATGTTCCAGCAAGTGGTAAAGTATCATTTGCTCGTGGTAATCCAATCCTTACTGTAACACTTGGTCGTCAAGATGCTATGTTAGATTTATCATCTATTCGTATTTCTGGTGATTTTAATGTATGGCGAGATGCTGCTGGAACTCTTCACCCTACTGATGCTCAAGCATCTGAACTCCGTGCTTCCCATAAACTTGGTATATATGGTGTAATTGAACAACTAGTTTTTAGACATGCTGAAACTAAACAAGTAATTGAACATATTAGACATTATGGACGTTTTATGAGTTCATACATGCCTACTATGGCTGGTACACAAGATACTGCTGGACATCTTAGTAAAACTGCTTTAATTATGCCTAATTATAATGCTTTCCGTGATAGTGTCGTTCGTAATTCACGTAATAGTGTATTTTGTATTCCATTACCTAGTGGTTTAACTCTTGGTGTTTCTCAACTACCACTTGATAAAGTCCCCCTAGAAATAGAAATACATTTATGTCCAGATAGTCAGTTTTTTTATAGTGAAGATGCTACCACAGCTAATATTTCAAATGCTTTTTATGAATTAAGTAATGTTGAATTAACTTGTGAAGTTGAAACTGATGTAAAATCACCAGATACTGGAGTATTAGAATTTAATAGTATTACATCATATTTTTCAACACTAGAAGCAAGTAATAGTATTATTAATTTCAATCTTGGATTATCTAAAGTATTAGCATCATTTGTAAATTTTGTTCCAGCAAACTTTATTAATAATTTAGCACAAGATGGTTATTTAACTTATATGCCAACTTTAAAACCTAATGCTGCTGGAACTGGTGATGGTGGTGTTGCAAATTTAGAAACCATATCATTCCTTCGTAATGGTGAAAGATTTCCAAGTGCTTTTGAAGTTGAAAGTGTATATGATGCTACTACTAATGCTACAACTGTTGTAGACCCACAAGTTATCAAAGGTTTCTTAAATAGTATTATTCCAGAAAGTCAACATACACGAACTAGTGCTTCTCCACTTACAACTAATCGTAATTTTACTGGTAATCAGAATGCTGCTACTGGTTATCGTTTTATTCCAGATACTGGTGCTGTATATGGTGTTGGTGTATTATATGACATGTTAGATAGTGAAGGTGTTGATTTCAGTAATGCTCAGTTTAGTATTCAAATGAAGAATGGTTTAACTGATGGTAATCCAATTTCAGCATATCTATTTATTAAATCCAAAGTTGTAGTTGCTTGGTCATCTGAAAAAGGTGTACAAGTATTAATGTAATTTAGTATTTTCTATGTAATATAATTTAAATATTTTATTTTTTTTAATTTTTATATAAGTATATATATAAAATGAACGAAGATCGTATTCCAGACCTTATTAAAATTGGAGCAATTCCTACTGAATTTGGACAAAAATTACATACTGATGTTATTGATCCAGTAACCTTTTCACAACGTAGGGTTAGATTTACACTATCTCGTGTTGCTGGTTTCTTACATTCTAACTCAAAAATTACCCTTGCTGTAACCCCACTAGCTACAGTAGCAAAAGGTTTTTACCCACTTAATGTTGGTATTTCCCAGTTGATCCAAACTGCTCAACTTACAATTGGTAATCAAACAGTATGTTCTATTGATGATTATAATCAGTTTCATGCTTACCAATCATTATTTATTAGTAATGAAGATAATAAAGAACGTGAACAATTCTTATCTCAGAGGTGTATTGCTCATATGCCAGTATATGATGATAGGACTGCTGATGTAGTTGATAAACCTCCTAATAGTGCTAAAAAGATTGGTATTGATGTTGGACGTAATCCAGTTGTAGCACCAGCTGGGGGTGCTGGAACATTTGAACTATTACCATTTATGCATAATGATGGAACATCAGCACAAACTATTAGTGAAGCACCAGTATATAGTGTATATCTATCGGATCTATTTCCCTTCCTTAAATTTAACCAACTTCCTATGTTTATGTTAGATCAAGAAGTTCATATTGATTTAACATTTGTAGATGCTACATCAAGTTTAAGTGGTGGTGTTAAATCTCAACGTTTATGTGTAAATAATGCTGATGCTGATAATTTATCATTCCAAGTAAATGAAAGTGAATGTAAACTTATTTATGATAGTATTACATATGATGGTGATATTATGGATAAATATGCACAACAGAATCCTAAACTAACATTCCAGTATGCTGATTATCGCCTTACTAAAAGAACTGGTGTTAAAGATGCTGGTGGTAATGTAGATGATTTTGCTAGTGTTGTATTACCTATTGGTGCTAATGGTCGTTTATGTACAAAGGTTTTCTTTGGTCTTCAATCAAATGCTAATTTTGTAGCAAAATCATTACTTAATGGTACAACTGCTTTTGGTGATGTTGGACTAGCATACAATCTTTTATATAATGATAGATTTGAATTTAGTGTTGATAGAACTAATTCAGCACTTCAGTTTGCTACAACTCACGCTGCTGAAGGTCAAGTTCCTATGTTAACACACGACGAAATTGTTAAGAGGTCAGCAACTACATCTATTACTGCTGAAACATTAGAAGGTCTTGCACAAGCATCTAATGATACTGGTATTGAAGAATTATTTAGGTGGAATGCTATTAGACCTAATAAAGGTGAAAGAATTAATAATAAAGGTATTGACCTTCATTATAAGATTCCAAGTGGTCTTGAAGATGGTACATATACTCTCCGTGTTTATGTTGAACTTCTCAAGATTGCTACAATTGAAAATGGACAATTTAATTGTTATTTTGCATAAATAAAAAATATATATAATATTACTATAAATGGAATGGGTTATAAATTTTATATGGGATTACTTCAAGTGTAAAGAATGTGATAAATATAAACTTAGAGAACAAGAACTATTATGTTTAGTAGAACAATTAATAAAAAGTCAAAATGAATTATTAGAATATATGAAATTAAAGACAAGTTAACATATTTTTTTATCGTTTTTTTAATATAAAAATAATCTATTATTATATTATAAATATGACAATAGAGAGTAAAAATCCAAGTGATGATATTTCAAAAGATAGACCACAATTAAAAAGTAATACTATAAAACAATATGTTATAAATTTAAATAAGTTGAAAAAGATATATGATACTGATAATTATGATTTCTTAAAAAAACCAAAAGATGTAATGGATAAGTTAAGTGATTTACATTATTTAAGTCAACGTAATATATTAAATGCTATTGTAGTATTATTAAGAGCATTAAATAGTGATGAAAAATATGATGACTTATTAGAAGAATATGGAAAATTAAGAGATGAGTTAAATGACAAATATAGTAATGAACAAAAAACTGGTGTTATAAGTGATAAACAAAGTAAAAACTTTGCTACAACTGAAGAAGTATTTAAAATGATAAATGATATGGATAAAGATTTACAATCTATAAAAAAGAAAAATAAGGATAATATTACAAAAAAAGAAATGCAGTTATTACAAGCATATACATTATTTAATATTTATGCTAGAATGCCTTTTAGAAATGATGTTGCTGGTATGACAGCAATAAATCAAGCATCATATAAAAAATTAAGTGATGATGAAAAAAAGGAAAATAATTATTTAGTTGTACCTTCAAAAGGTAATATGTATTTTGTATTAAATAAATATAAAACAAGTAAGAAATATGAAGAATTAGATTTACCTATTGAAGATAAAGATTTAAGAAAGATATTAAAATATTATCTTAAGATGAATGGTATGGGTATTTTATTTAAAACATCAACTGGTAAACCATTAACAAGAATTGAATTAAGTAAAGTATTACTTAAATATTCAAAAAAATACATGAATAAATCCATTAGTACAACATTATTAAGAAAAATTTATTTATCTAGTAAATATAGTGATATGAAAGATGAACTTGAAAAGGATAATAAAGTAATGGGTCATAGTAAAGCAGTAGCATTAGATACTTATGTTAAAAAATCTAAAGATGAAGAATAGTTTTTTATAAAAATCTTAAATACGAGTAATTCTAATATATAAGTAATTACTTTAATCTTTCATCATCTAATACATCTTTATTATCTATAATATATTGTATTACTTTATCTCTCATATCTTTATCTTTTTGTGCTTTTGTTTTCTTTGCTTTTTTAGGTGCTGGTGCTGGTGCTTCAACCTTTTTGGGCATCTTTTTTGTTTTTTGTTTAAAAGTTGCTTTAAGAACTTTATTTTTATGATCTATACTATATCCAAGTTTTTCTATTTCAGCAATTAATTCAACTCTACTTTTACCTTTTGGATCAATACCCATTAACTCATCATATTTTTTAATTAATCGTTTAAGTTCAGCAAGTTTCATTTCACCTTCTGGAATTTTTGGTGCCATCTTTTTAAGTATATAATATAAAATAAAAATAAAAGATATATTATAAAAAATGCTAGTAGATAAAACTCATTCAAAAAAAGATATAGTGAATTTATTTAGAAAACTTGGTGTAATTATAAATGATGATTTAACAAAAGGTAAAATAGTAAGTAATATAGAAAACTATATTGAAAATGTAATATATAATGATAAAATTAAAAATTGTACACAATTAAGAGAGTATTTAAAGAAACCATCAAATAAACAAAGACCAACATCACAACAAAAAAGGGATATAATGTTTAATGCAAAAAAAATAATCAAGTGGTCAAAAAACGATTATATATTTGATATGACAACATATTGTAGTGAAATAGATCCTTATAATGATATTATGAGTATTTATATGTGGGGTGATTTACCAAGTGTAAGAAGAGCATGTAGATTATATAATTTAAGTGTTTATTGTAAAAATCATATTAATCCTATAATATCTCAAGAAGTTGAAGATGAGTTAAATCAAAATAAAATAATAAAAAGACAAGTTATAAATTGTCTTAAAGTTAAACATGCTGAAAAAGGAAAACCATTTTTAGTTAGATTTGATTAAATTAAAATATAATATATACTATATGAAATTATTGAATGGTGATTGTTTGGATTTACTAAAAGATATTCCAAGTAAAAGTGTAGATGTGTTATATACTGATCCACCATATATACCACCAGAACATTCTAAAACATTAACTAAATATAAAAAAACATTAAGTGAAATGGGAATATTAGAATGTTTTTATAAAAGATATTTAGAAGAAATTGATAGAGTTTTAAAAGATGATGGAATATTATTATTATATTGTAATAGTGATAGTTATGCTATGTTTTATATTCATTTATATCCTTATGTTAAAAAAATGAGATGTTTTGTATGGGATAAAATAAGTTGTAGTTTAGGTTATACATTTAGACATCAGCACGAATTAATTTTATATGGTGAAAGAATGAATATGAAATGTATTAAATGTGGAACTGGTGATATATTTAAATATAAAGTTGTTAAAGCAAAAGATAAAGACCATCCAGCACAAAAACCAGTTGATTTACATAAACATATACTACAAAATATAATTGGAGAAAATAAAGTAGTTTTAGATCCTTTTTGTGGGACTGGGTCAATTGGTATTGCTTGTAAAGAACTTGGATGTGATTATATTGGAATTGAATTAGAACCAGAATATTTTAAAGTTGCACAAAATAAATTAAATTAATTTATTTAATATAAATGTGGATTCGTATTAAAAATGTAAATGGAGAAAATATCA
>JAAHTH010003227.1_pt1 | contig 11416 bp, 14 predicted proteins | sample 6116091 | NCBI WGS metagenome assembly JAAHTH01 (sample SAMN13939990, study PRJNA603662) | sponge metagenome | isolation source: marine sponge | host: Mycale hentscheli | place: New Zealand | collected 2006
ATCATGTTCTAATTTAATATTGTTATTTCCCTGTGTTCTTATTTCTATTTTCTTAATCATATTTTAGTTATTTTGACGTTTTATAACAAATGATAAACAACATTAAAACAATTGTTTATCATCAGACGTTATGATTCTATAGTACTATTCATTTTATCTCTTAATTTAGCGGCGGTTTCATAATCTTCTGACTCTATAGCTATCTTTAACTTTTCTTTATCTGTTAAAACCTCTTCTTTATTTACAAAACTTTTTATAATATTTACAAATTTATCTGAATGTGAATGCTCTTTTGTTATATGTCCTCTAAAGTCAAAAATATTTAAACTATCTGTAATGTCTAATAAAATATATCCAAAATCTTCATCTGTATTTTTATTTATTTCTTCAGAAATAGTATTTGTATCTTTTTCGGAAATAAAATAAATTGTATTACCATATTGAACATGTTCTGTTTCTAATTTTTCTATAAAATTTTCATTTAATTCATCTAAATCTTCAATTAAACTAGCTATACCTTTTCCTACAATAGTTATAGAATATAACCTTCTTTCTAAAATTGTTTTTTTCATATTATTTTTTTTATTGTTTTATTATTAAATTAAACGATTAAATTATAATTAAATTACAATTAAACTAATTTATTTTAGTACTCGAGGCGGGAATCGAACCCGCACTCCCAATGGGAACAGCATTTTAAGTGCTGCGTGTCTACCAGTTCCACCACCCGAGCTTAATCTACTTCAAATTTATAAATAATTTTCTTACCATAAAAATTTTTCAGCTCTGGTATTTTTGTATCACCTATAGTTTCATCATTTATTTCAGAAATATGAAGTTCATCACATAAATGAATTGTAGATTCGTATATTCTTTTTCCTCCTATAATCCAATCAGGTTTTTTTTCCAAAGCTTGTTCAAGGGTATTGTATCCTTTTCCAACAACAATAACTTCTCTTCCATTTAATTTTGGCATTGACTCATAAGTTGTTCTACCCACAAGAAGCTTACATCCCATTGTTAAATTTTTAAAATGCTTTAAATCCTCTTTACAATTCCAAGGAAGTTTATCATCCTTTCCTATGTATCCTGCTTTATTAACGGCTATTATTGTTTTCATTATTTTATTATTTCATTTAGTAGCTCAGGAGGGAGTCGAACCCTCAACCCTTACGGGGACCGCTTCTAAGGCGGCTATGTATACCAATTCCATCACTGAGCCATTTTAAAACGACTAATCGGTTGTCCCACAAGGGTTCGAACCTCGACTCTTTTGCTCCAAAAACAAACGTGTTGCCAATTACACCATAGGACAATAAAAGTAGCCCCTAGCAGAATCGAACTGCTCTTTCCAGGATGAAAACCTGACGTCCTTACCGATAGACGAAGGGGCCATAAAACAAAAAACCTCGATAATTTTACTTATCGAGGTTTAATAATTTTATTTAATTTTAAACAATACTCAACAAGTAACAAGAGAAGTTTCTTGAGATAACAACTGTTCGAGTTGTAGGCTTGATGAATATGTGTTTATGTTTTTCATAATATAATGTAAATATATATATTTTTTTTTAATTCTCAATAATATAACGATAAAACACTTTAGAAGTTACAAAATTTTTTATTTTAATTGTCAAATTGTTAAATAGTTAAATTATTAAGAAGCCCGAACAGCCCTAACATAGATTGGGTTGAGCTTATCGTAGTTGAACTGGAGACCATTGGTGAAATTCTGAAACCACGCAAAGTTGCCATCGAACTCCGTAGAACTCCAATAGTAGTTAAGAGCAAAACTGCCAATCTCTTTCCTGTTTTTATAAAGCATATTCAACTCATTTTTTGTTGGCAATCTCCATCCTGGTCCGAGCTTTTTACAAGTCTCAACTGCTTCATGCCAATTCATATATCCTAAATTATCAGAAATTTCTAGTCCGTTTACTGACTTTTTACCTTCTAGTAATATATGTTTACAGTTAATATTCATTACTTTAAATCATAATCGGTAGGACTGTGTCTTATTTTAAATTTCATAAGATAATCTACAACAAATTCTCTACTTTCTTTTGAGGCAGGATAATTAGAATGCGCTTTTAACTGATTGAATACCAAATTATTATCAACAACTGAAAAGCCTAAAGTCAATCTTTCCCAGGATTTTTTATTAAAAAACTTAAATCCTATATATTCTCCTTCTGCAATTATATATCTATAAGTAGCTATACAGTGATTCATATATTTACCTTCCCAATCTAGTTGTTTTATGTCTTTTATTAATTCAATTTTATAATTTTTTTCATCACAAGATAAGTGATTATAGTTATCTACTTGTTTTTCGAACTTCTGTTCCAGATAAAAATCTGAATCTACCTTAAAGTCTTTTACTAGCTTATGATGAAAACCAAGTAAACTCTCTTTTTTTACAGAAAGAAGAGCGTCCGTATCTTGATTCATTATTTTAAGAGTTCTATATGTATCTATATAATATTCAACTAATGTTTCGTGATTTATTTTTCTTTCAAAAATATTTTGAATATGACTATTTGGCAAAACTTCTCCATCGCCAAAATTATTATTCAGATAGTCAAAAAATATTTCAACTTCTATTTTAGAGGATTTTTTTTCAAGTAATTTTTTATCAATCATAATAAAACTTCAACGCCTTTATTTTCTGAACCAAATCTATTTTTTACAATATTAATTTTCGTATTTATGTGGTTACTACTTCTAATAACAGTAAAAAATATATCAGATTCCATAATACTATATGAATTACCACAAACCATTGAAAATATTTCTCCGCCTTGAGGAATACCAATTGTTCTATTCATAGGTTTATTTACATAAATACTTAATTTATATTTATTCATTAAAAGCCTTAAATCCATATAAAAAGTTCTTTCTATCTCTCTTCTACTTAAATTTCTTGTATTTTGTTTTTCTATTTTTATTGTTTTTTCTAACAACAAACTTTTAGGTATATTATATAATTTATTTAATGATAAATGTTCTTCAAAAAAACAGTCTAAAAAAACAACTTTAGGTCTATGTATTTTAATTAATTTTTCAAAATATAATTCATTTAGTACTTCATGGTTCATTTTATATATAATTTTTCCATGATTTTCTTTGTATTCATATTTATATTGATTCATTTTTCTTTTCATCCTTCTACAAAAAGATTGATTGTTATTCTCTCCAATATATAAGCAATCAAAACCTTTTTCTATATAATCAATCATAATTTTTTCAAAAACAGCCGACTTACCAGAGTTACAAGGAGCTGTAATTGTGGATAAAAAATTACTATTATATTCTAAATCAAATTCATTTAATATATTCATAACTTCAAATTTACTCAAATAGATTCTTTTTTCAAACTATTTATAATTAAAATTTAATAATGATGAATATAAGTGCTAATTATCGTGTTCTTCCACTTGCGGGAACAATGACCGAAAATGAACTTGGTGATGGAATTACAGCAAGTAGTGTTCATAGGGTGTATTGTTTAGCTGCTGGTAATGTTTCAATTACTGCAAAAGGTGGTGGAACTTTTACTTTTACTGCTGCAGCTGCTAATGAATATATTGATGTGGTTGTAAAAAGCTTAACTGTTAATACTGGAACTTTCATAGGATTTAAAACTAAAGATGAAAGCTATCAATGGAGACCACAATTTGGACCTCCAAAATAAAATAAATAATAATGGGTCAAGGATTTGGATATTGTGAAATAATTTCTGAGGATTGTCTCAGTGGAATGACTGAACAACAAGTTTCTAGAATATATAGAAGAATCAGAAGAAAATTAGGAGAACCTGTAATGGGTGTTGAGCTAGAAGATGAACAGCTAGAAGAATCTTTGTGCGAAGCTATTGAGGAATATTCTTCTTACATTCATCAGTGGGGTTTAGAAAATAGACTCTCTCAAATGCTTGGTTTACCTAGTGATATTGATTTTACATTAAAATTTGTTTCTCAAAATTTTGGATTCGAAAAAAGTTTTTCTAGAGCATATGCAGAACAAGTAAACGGATTGGGTGGAGTTAACAGTATGAGAGAGCTTAAGTTAGGCCACATACCTCTTACTGCTGGCACTCAAGATTACATTATACCTGCAGGGCAAGAGTTAAATGAGGTTCTTTGGTTCACTCCTAACTTCATAAATTTATTTGGTCTTGACCCTTTCGCTAACTCAAATATAGCTTTTTCTGAATTTGGAGCTTCATTTGCAGGACATACATTATATCATGTAATGCCTGTATATGATACTATATTAACAGCTCAAGCGGCAGAACTTAGAAATAAAGTTAGAGGTTCTGAATATTCATATAGAGTCAGAGGTGGCTCAGAAGGAACTAAGGTAATATCTCTATATCCTATACCTAGAATTAATACAACTGCAGGAGTTGGAGCTTCTAATATGGGAATTGGAGGAGGAGCGGGAACGCCAGGAACTATGTTTTATTATTATTATGACACTTTTGGTATAGCTGGTAATGACGCTTTCAGTGGAAATACTGCAAACCCAGGATATAGTGGCAGTACAAATCCTATAGATGGTTTACCAGAGCAAGGTAATGGTTTAGTTTCGGGGCCTTCAGATGCAATATTATATAATTTAAGATATAATGAACTTAATGACCCAGCAAAAACTTGGGTTAAAAAATATGCACAAGCAAATGCAAAAGAATTATTAGGATTAGGTGTTAGAGGTAAATTTTCAGGTGAACTACCTATACCAGACGCTTCTCTTACTTTAAATTCAGCAGATTTAATAACTAACGGAAGAGAAGATATGAGGTTATTAAAAGAAGAATTAAGAGACCTTTTAGATAGATTAAATTATAAAGCTTTACTTGAAAACAATGCACTAATGCAAGAGTATGTTAACAAAACTCTTAGTTTTGGTCCACTTCCTATTTATATAGGATAATAAAATATTAATGGCTAGAAATTCTGAAAATAACAATAGAGACAGACTTCTTAATAGAAAAATGTCTAAACCCGAAGAAGCTAAGAAATTAGATGATGCACAAAAAGGTATTAAGTTATTTTTCGGAGAAAAAGAAAGAAGGTTTTTTGAAAGTAATGGACGAGAGATAAGTGAAGAGATTTTACAAGAGTCATTTGTGTTGTATAGAATTGATTATAAAAGAACAAGAACTCATGATTTGTATGGTGAATCTAAAAATAAATTATATTTATCACCATTAGAAGTTTTCGGAAGAATTAATGTTGAATCCACGGGTCCAGAGTATATGTCTCCAGGGGGACTTATAAGAAAAGGGTATGGAAACATAACTGCAAGTATATATGTTTCTCACTTAGATGAGTTAGATGCTGAAATAAGAATGGGTGATTTTGTTTACCATAAAGGTAATTATTATGAAATTACAGATGATGGAAGTTCAAATGTAGATAATCAACATTCTTGGGGTGGTGATAAACTATTCTCTATTACAATTAAAGGTGTTGAAGTTAACACTGATGTATTTGATGCAAGATAATAAAAGATATTCTAACTTACTATACTTACTATATAGATAATAATCCGCCGTATGTTAGTAAAATTAATTGCACACTGCAAAAAAATATAAATACCTAATTAATACTAACACTAAATCCAACATTTTTCATTACACAAGAATTTGTATAGTTATAGTAATATTTTCCTTTCGTTAAATTTCCAAAACTATAAAGCTTATTAAATTCTTCTTTATTACAATTTAATATAGGTATACATTTTCTTTTTATTGAAAGAATTCCTAATTCTACCATTTTTAAAAGTTGATTATACCCAGTCATTTTAGTTTTAAATAACATATTACCAATAGTTTCACAACAAATATATGTATCAAAATTTATCCTTTCACTCTCAATTGACCTAGACATAGATGAAAACAGTTTTTCATCTTTTATCTTTTTTAATTGGTCTTTTTTCCGCATAATCGAGTTGGACTTACTTTTGATAGTATATTTTTGCTTGTTAATATTATTAATTAAAACTTTTGAATATAATCTTGTTTTTATGGTTTGTACATTATCTGATTTGTGAAAAAGTATAGAACCACATCTACTCTTGTGATTAACTCCATACATTTTAGAAATTTTTCTTATAGAACAAAATGTTAAATTATTTTTTCCCCTTTTGTTTTTAACAACACTTATAATACCCATCTTTTTCATTATAGATAAATGTTGTTTTATACAATTGGGAGAAACATTTATTAACCTTGCAGCTTTTCTTATTGAAAAATTATATATAGTAGAATTAGAATAAAGATATTTTAATTTTATAAAATAAGAAAATGTTAACATTTGGTCACATTCTATTAGTTTATTTATAAAATTATGTGTAATTCTTACTTTTTTCAAAAATCAAATATTTTTGCGAATATAATATTATAAAAAATAAAAAACAACATCTTATTATAAAATTAATTGATATTTATAGAAAACAAATATATAATGTCCACTCAAAAAAATATAAATAAAAGACTAGACCAAAATTATAAAAATACAAATTATCTTCCTCAAAAGTTATTATTAGAAGATGTTGATAGGGGCATGAGAGATTTTATTTCAAACATAGGAATAACAGTAAAAGATTCTAAAAACACAACATCTGAAGTTCCAGTTATATTTTTAACACAAGAAAGGTGGGCTGAATTTAAAATGAATTGGAAATTCTTAAAAGATGAGAGTGGAGAAGAAATTACAATGCCTTTTATGACAATAAGAAGAAAAGGAGTAAAAAGAGGTTCTGCACCTTTAAAAAGAACAATACCAAAAAAATTAAAATTTAAATATATAAAAATTCCTTCTTTTGATGGAGTTTTAGGAGGATATGAATTATATAAAATACCACAACCAACTTGGGTTGATGTTGAGTATGAATTAAGATTTGTTACTCATTATATGCAAGATGTAAATATTTCTTACGAAAAAATGTTAGAAGAAACATATTCTGATGGACAAGGATATATGAAAATAAATGGATATGACATACCCTCAGTATTGGGAGACCCATCTGAAGATAATACTGTAGATAATATAGATGCAGATAGATATTTTCAATTAGTATACCCTTTAACTGTTTATTCTAGAATAGTAGACCCGAATAAATTTGAGCGAGTTCAAACCATTACAAAAATTTCTATAGAAATTCAAGAAGATGAATGTTAGTTTTACGTTTTTTTATCCTATTTATTGTAAAACATTATAAAATTTAAAATAACAAGCAGATGGCAACTATATTCGTATCGCCCGGAGTTTACACTAGGGAACAAGACTTTTCAGTATTCGCTTCAAGGGTTGGATTAACAAAATTAGGATTAGTAGGACTTACAGAAAAAGGTCCTGCATTCGAACCTACAAACATAAGAAGTACTGATGAATTTCTTTTTAGATTTGGCAACACACAATCATCATTAGCACTACCTTATGTTGCTAATTCTTTTTTAACTCAATCTAGTGAGTTGTCAGTAACTAGAGTGCTAGGAAAAGAAGGTTTCACAAACTCTAAAGCATGGTTAATAACAGCAGAAAGTGCTAGTTCAGACTATAATGGTGCAACTATTGCTGTATTAAGAAGTAAATCTGCAGATGATGGAGCAACATTTTTACAAACAGATGAAACTGATATAGAAATAGGAAACGTAGTCGCTGGAGCTCCTTTATCTAATTTTACTCTTAGCGCATCTACTGGGCCATTTAGTGCTTATACTCTAAATGTAAATGTAGATGAAAGTACAAATAATTATGTATTAAATGTTTTAGGTCAAAATCCTAAAAAATTAGCTGGAGATTATGGAGTTTATGTTGAATCTATCAATTCTCATTTTGTAAGAGAAGCAACTCATAGAGGTGACATTAGTGGATTAACTGCAAGCTTAGTTTATACAGCTTCAGAAACTGCTTATACAGATTACGCATCTCCTTATACCAACCCTTCTACTCCAAAGGTAGTATCTAATGTAGTTGGTGGTCAAGTGAGAGATTTATTTACTTTTCAATCAATATCTGATGGTAATTCAGCAAATAGAGAAATTAAAATATCAATAAGTAATATTGATTTAGTAACAAAAACTTTTGATGTTGTTGTTAGGGATTTTAATGATACTGATGCTAGCGCATTTCAAACCGCATTAGAAAGATTTAGAGGAGTAACAATGAATCCAAACGATAGAAATTATATAGCTAGAGTTATAGGAACAACGGATGAAGAATATCCTAGAAATTCCTTATTTGTAACTCTTGATATGGAAGAAGGACATCCGTCAGATGCTGTACCTTCAGGATTTAGAGGGTATAAACAAAGAGAAGTTGGAATGAGTGGAGAAACTGCCGCACCTATATACTATAAAACATCTTATCTTTCTGGAGATTCTGTAAATAGAACTTTCTTAGGAATTTCAGAATTAGCTTACACTGGATTCACTTCAGACCAAGTAAGCTACAGTAAAGTAATAAGTACGGTTGAAAAAGATTTGTTTAAATATATACCAGCAGAAGATAATGTTACAGTTAAAGGTTTTCACTTAGAAAACACTGCACCTGCAGCTTCTTATACTACTGGAGATAAAAATGCTTTATCAGGATATACTAAGGCAGAATTAAAATTCACTTTAGCTCCTTCAAAAGGTTTTGATGGGTGGAATCAATATAAAGTTCCAACCTTTACTTCAAACGCTTTAGATTTATCAAATAGAACAGCATTTAAAGAAGCTATTGATGAAGTAAAAAACCCAGAAGAAGTAGATATTAATTTATTTGCAACTCCAGGAATCAACTTTGCAGATAGTGAAGAAATTGTAAAGTATGCTTTAGAAACAATAGAAGATAGAGCAGATACTCTTTATATAATGGATTCTCCTAGACTTAGCGATTCAATTTCAAAAGGGACACCAGAAGAGGTTGTTCTTGCAATGCAAGATACAGGTATAGACTCTAATTATGCAGCTACATATTGGCCTTGGGTACAAATAGAAGACCAAACAACAGGAAAGTTTGTTTATATATCTCCTACTGCTGAAGTTGTTAAAGCTATTGGTTTAACTGACAATATTTCATTCCCTTGGTTTGCACCAGCAGGTATAAATAGAGGTACTATGGGAGATTCAGTTAGAAGAGCAGATATTAAATTAAGCCAAACTGATAGAGACAGTTTATATGATGGAAGAATAAATCCAGTAGCAACTTTTGTACAACAAGGAGTTGTAATTTATGGACAAAAAACTCTTCAAATAAGACAATCTGCACTTGACAGAATTAACGTAAGAAGATTATTGCTTCAAATAAGAAGAGTGGTTGCTGCAACATCTCAAACTTTATTGTTTGAGCAAAACGACCAAACTTTAAGAGACCAATTTTTAGCAAAAGTTGAACCTTTATTATTACAAATTCAAAACCAAAGAGGTTTAACTGGATTTAGAGTTATAATGGATGAGTCTAATAATCCACCTGAAGTTGTTGATAGAAATACTTTAGTTGGTAAAATTCAATTAAAGCCTACAAGAACTGCAGAATTTATTGATTTAACATTCCAAGTTCTTCCTACTGGAGCGAGGTTTGAAGACTTTTAATAAAATTAAAAACAATTTACAAAGGAGGGTTTTTCCCTCCTTTTTTTTTTAATTATAAAAAAAAAACTAAATATGACCCAATAATTTTTTTTGCTTAATATTTATAATTGATTAAAGAAATAAATTAAATTATTATAAAATGGCTGTAATGTTTAGACCTGTTCCTGTAGAGCAGGAACCAAAAAGAAAAAATAGATTTGTACTAGAATTTCCTTCAGAGTTAGGAATAGAATCTTTTAACGTACAAACTTCAGGAAAACCAACTATAGAAATAGGAAGTACAGAAATTCCATACATGAACACTAGTACATTCGTTGCTGGTAGATATAAGTGGTCAGCAATTGACATCGAATTTATCGATGTTATAGGACCATCTACTACTCAAAAAGTAATGGAATGGGTAAGGCTTCATGCTGAATCTGCAACAGGTAGAATGGGATATGCAGTTGGATATAAGAAAAATCTTGTACTTAAAGCTTTAGACCCTGTTGGAGTTGAAGTTGAAAAGTGGACAATGATTGGATGTTTTATTACAAATGCCTCATTTGACGATTTTGATTATAGTGCTGATGATGTTTCAAAAGTTAAAATTAACGTACAGCCTGACAGATGTCTTCTTAACGCTTAATTAAAGTTATAATATTAATATAAAAAAGGAGACTGTTTTCATAACAGTCTCCTTTTTTGTTACTATTTATTTGAGAAGAATTTATCTTTTTATTATGGCTTATTTGAGGATTTATAGAGATTTTTATTGTATTCAGTCTGACCCAGTTACTACAGGAGATACCTATACTCTAATAAATGTAGTAAACATTTCATCTGTGGTAAAGGTTTTAGGTGGTGGAGCAAACATAGAAAGTCCTAGTGTTAAAAATGAGTCTATCGGTAAATATTATGTAGAATTAAATCCAAACTTATATAATATTGACGATACTTACGAAATAAATTGGTTAGTTAAATATACTAATAGTAGTCCAAACAAAACTTTGATTACTAGATTTAAATTTAAACCTGTTGTTGTAGGTCAAAATGTAGATATAAGATTAAATACAGAAGAGATAAGATTAGAAATAGTTAATAGTTAAAATATGGCACGAGGAGAAAAACCATTTATAATAAAAAGAAACGACACAGCCCCAGCTTTAATAGCTACTATATATGATAAGGGTTGTTTGGGAGGTTGGAATAGGTTTAGTTTAAGTTCTGTAACAAGAGTTGATTTTTCAATGGTTGATGATTGTGGAGCTTTAATAGTTTCTTCTCAATCTGCTCAAACAATATCTGCTTCTAGCGGTATTATACAATATAATTGGAGAGAAGGAGATACTGCAATTGCTGGTAATTATGTAGGTGAGTTTGAACTTTTTTTTGGAGACGGAACAAAGATGTCATTACCAAGAGAGGGTGGAATAAGCATAAGAATTGCAGAAGATGTTAATAATATATAAAAAATAAAAGGTGGCAGGACAATATTTTTTCAAAATAGATGATAAATTTTTACCTTTAAGTGGAGGTACCGTAACTGGCAATACATATATCCAAGCAACTCTTTCTGCTGACACTTTAAATTTGGTTAATACACCAAATAATGACAACTCTTTAACTCAAGTTTTAGTAAGAAATTCTACCACTGGTGGTGTTGAATATAGAGATGTTAGCACAATAGCTCCAGCAGCTAAATTACAAAATACATACTTTGTTTCTTCATTAAGTGGTAATAACTCTACGGCCTTAGTAGGAGATATAAATAATCCATGGAAAACAATAACTGCGGCTAGAAATCAAGCAGTTGCTGAATTGTCCGCATCAACGGTAACTGGTGACACG
>JAAHTH010003228.1_pt1 | contig 11415 bp, 4 predicted proteins | sample 6116091 | NCBI WGS metagenome assembly JAAHTH01 (sample SAMN13939990, study PRJNA603662) | sponge metagenome | isolation source: marine sponge | host: Mycale hentscheli | place: New Zealand | collected 2006
ACTAGTTTGCTAGTAATAGGTTTAAACTGTTCTATAATTTCAAATGCTCCAGCTGCACCTTGCTGGTCGTATATCTCTTGAACTCGCTGTGAAGCCTCTTCAGATCTTGACTCTTTAACTATTTGTTCGTCAGCTTGTTGTTCCGCTTGTGGTATTAACTCGCCTTCAGCTCCTTCTTGTAATACAGTTTGTTGACCTTTAGTTAGTTTACCTTTACTTAAACTATTGTTATAATCTTTTATAAAATTAATTACATCACTACCTTCGTTAAATTTTATATTAACACCTAACTTACCAAAAGTTCTACGTAATCTATCACCAAGCAACGTAGATATATCTGCGTTAAGTTGTATGTCGCCAGTGGCTAAAGCATCTGAAAATAAAGTTAAAGCTTCTTCCATTTGGATCTCTACCTTTTCATCTTTGTAAAGTTCCATACGCCGTTTGAAATTGCTATCTTTTATTTTGTTTACGTCGATCTTGTCTAACTCTCTAAGTAATGCGTTACCTAAATTTATAGCAGCCATAGGATTTTTCTTCATTGTTTGATTTAAAACATAATGAAGAAACTCGTGGCTAGCAACATTGACAGCTTTTTCGTTTAACGATTTTTCTCTGTTAATTATAATTGTGGACTGTCCATCGCCTTGCCCAGGTATAAAAAACCCTTGTTCACCAGACGCCGCCACCCTACCACCTTCGGCTACAAGATTAGGGTTATCATTTAAATACGTTTCTATTTCATCAGCGTTTTTAAAATCTAATACTTTTATGTTATCATCTTCTTTAGCAGCTTCTTTAACATTAAACAAGTTATCGTAGAATTGTTCAGCTTCACTTCTTACATCAAGTATATTTTGGCTTGCAACTTCTCTGCGTTGATTTATAGTCTGTATTAATATTTCTTTTTCTTTGTCTGTAAACTTATCAGATGATTTTATTTCATTTATTCTATCTGCCGATGTAGTTAAGAAATCAGAGTTAGCATTTAAATTCTCTATTTGACTATCAGATAATGTACCAGCTAACGTGTTACTTTTATCAATAATGTTTCTTAGATTAAACCTAAGTTCTTCTTGAGCTGTGTTAATATCGGCTACTTCCTCTACTGTTAGATTTTTTCTAAACTTACTATTTTCTAAGTCATTAAGTTCTAACACTATATCGCGAACAGCTTCGTGGTCTTTACCACTTCTTAATTGTCTAGACGCTCTAGTTATTACCGTACTACCTGTACCACCTACAAATCCTTGTAAAAAGTTTTCAACACCGTCTTCAGAAAACAAATAATTTAAAGCAGACTCTTCTGCTTCAAGATAACTTCTACCAGAACCTAAACCTCTGTTAAGTTCTTCTATTCCACCTTGCACCCACTCAGTTCCACCTTCTTTAGTGCCTGTATTTAAGAAAGTAAACAAAGCTCTTTTAGCTCCAGGCGCCATGTCTTTTAAAGCTTTTTGCCAACCTTTTATACCAGCTCTTTCGAGTAAATAACCTACAGTTCCTAACGAAGCAGGTATTACAACTTCACCTTGACCAGTGTTGAAAAGTTCTTCTGTTGTTATACCTAGCTCTTCAGCTTTACTGTCATTGTAATCTTTTATAGAATAAGCAACCATATCCGAAGCAAGTCCTACGCCACCGGTTCCAACACTTATAGCTGCTGATGTTAAAAACTGAGATATACCATTTACAGTTGCAGCTATACCGGTCTTTACATCTTCAGTGTTCATTACACCTGTGTAAGGAGAGTATATATACATATCTCCAGTTTTCTTACCTATGTCTTTAAAACCAAGCGTTTGCATATTAACTTCTGCTAAAGCATCCATCTCTTGATTTGTTTTATTAAAAAGCTGATTTTTTTCTTCAATAGCTTTTTTACCTAACCTGTCGCCTAACACAGTAGTAAACATTTCGTCAGGAGCTTCCTGAATTAAAGAAGCTAAAGCAAATTCAGCTCTTGTATCTACACCACCTATCGTGTTAAGACCGTTAACTAAAGTGCCATACGTACTCTCTACAAACCCGACGTCTTCTACTGTTTCAGGTTCTCCAAACATATATTCACCAGCTTTACCTAGTAATTTAGCTAGAGCTTTAATACCGTCAAAAGGATTTAAACCATCATAGTCATCTCCTAAATATTGATTTGTATTTAAACTTTGGTTTAATTGTTGAGCAGATTTATTTTCTAAATCTTGCTCTACTTCTTGATATTGCGGAGCTGATATTGAAGGACTTTCAAATTTATCTGTTGATAGTGATGCCAAGGAAGACTCCACCGACTCTAATACCGAACTCTCTACAATAGGAGTTTCTACAATTTGAGTCTCGGGTACAATCCCGGTTGTTGGTGTTACAGTTGCACCCTTGTCCGCAACACCCTTTTGCTTTCCCACTTCTTCTTCAATTAAAACTGCATTAGGAAATTCAGCTAAAAAAGCTTGGATTTCATCATCAGGTATATTGAATATATCGCTACCAACTTTATATTTAGGCATAATTATATTTTATTATTATTCTTTATATCGATTAAAGTAATCAGAAGGTTTTACTATATCTGGATTAGGTGGATTTAACTCTTCTTCAGAAGGATTAGTCTGACCTTTTAACATATCGTTAGCTTCTTTTAAAGTAAGACCACTAGCTTGCAATAGCTTTCTTTTTACTACTAAAGGTGTATCGTTAGGTCTAAGTACTATATCAAGACTTGATGGGCCCACAGCAAATCCAGTAAAATCACCATCTTCATTTTCAGTTTTCTCTATAGGTATTCCTAGTTTTTCAAATTTTGCTTGTGCAAATTCTGAAACCTGTAAACGTCTAAGATCGCTAAACTCTTCATTAATTTCAGCAGCGTTTGCCATGGTTCTTTCTATACCTGTCTTGTAGTCACTTAACTCTTCCTCTTGATCACCTAAATTTTTAATTGATCTTTGAACGTATACATTTTGACCTTCTTCAAATTGTTGTCCCATAACATTAGAAATACCAGCTGCGTTAAGCTCCGTAGCTTCATCTTTTGATATGGTTCTACTTGTTAAAAACGGAGTTCCATTTGTAGGAGCACCTTGAAGCATTTCATTATCAAAAGTTTTAAATTGATTTTCTAATATATCGCTAGCCATCATGCTACTTAAGTAATCTATTTTGTCTTGTGGACTAGCATTTTTTAAATACTCCATTAAACTACTACCATCTGGTCCAGTAGTAAGCCCACTGTTTATCATAAATTGAGCTTGTGAATCTAAAGTGCTACCTGTTCTAAATACAGTAGAAGCTTTAGCTTTTAGTTCGTCGTTAAAAGCAGGTGTGCTTGTCATGTTGTTTATTAATACTATTCTATCATTAAACTCTAAGGTATCACTACCTTTTTGACCTGTAGTTGTTAGATATGTCTGTGATAAGTTTACGTCTTTTATATTATGTTCTTCGTCTAAAAAACCAGTTGATTTCATTACCTCACCTACATCTAAATTTGTTTCTGTGTTTTGTACTAAATCAAAACCTTCTTCACTGCCATATACTGCAGCATTAAGCTCACCGGTAAAAACATAGTAACCATCTTTATTTGATAGTTTACCGTATTTAAATTTTTTTGTTTTACCTTCTTCTGGTAATTGACCACTTATTTCTTTGTAGTCTTTTAGAAAAGAAGAATTAGTAGGTATCCTTACCTCTGAAGATACTGCATTTTCAATACCACTTGGGTTAGTAACACCTCTACTAGCAAACGCATCCTCACCAAAAGCGTTTGGTTTACCAGCTATATTAGTAAGAAAAACTTGATTAAAAAGTTGTTCACCATTTGTTGGATCACCTATAACGAATTGAGTTCTATCTGCATTAGGATCTAAAAAAGCTTTAGCGTCAGCAACAAGACCACCAATTTGGCCCATGCTAGCCTCAGTGTAACTATTAAAGTCAGTAACTATACCAGCTAGTTGTCTTCTTGAAACCATTTCGCCGTTAAAATCTATTTGATCATTTTCGTCAAACTCACCAAACTGCATTAGTAGTTGAGCTTCTAAAGAAGCTTCACCCTTTTGTTCCGCAATAGCTGTAAATTGAGAAAACAATTGATCACTAGCACCATAATTAAGTTTTACGTTTTCTTGAAAAGATCCTATCTGTTTATCTACGTTTAATATAACTTTGTTTTTAAAGTCATTTTTAAGATAACCAAGCTTCTCAGCTTTTTCTTGCTGAGCTCTTCTTACTTTAGCGCCAGCAGCTAAACCTTGCGCAATAGATTGACCAACGCTTTTACCTATTTCTGCTCCAACATTAATACCTGTTGGCACGTAAGTATAATCTGGTCCTGGTATTGTATATCCCATGTTAAGCTATTCTTTTAAATTCAACATCAACTTTAGAGTAATCTACGCCATCAAAATCTCCAGCAAAGTTTTTAATAACAGCTTCACTTGAAACTTCATCTGACATAACACCTTGCCAAACACCTTTACCAAACGTTTTATCTATATACTCAAACGCGTATATATTTAATCCATTATTAGATTTACCTATAAGTTTTATATTCTTTTTCATGCGTCTGTCAGAGCCGCCGGTGGGAGGGCCAAAAGCACCACCCATTCCTGCTCCAGCTACACTGCCAGCTATATTACCTATACCACTAAATATTCCAGCTGTTGCGGCTCTACGTTCAGCACTAGCGGCTTGTTGTCTTTGCGCAGCGCCTGATTCTTTACTAATTTCATAACTAATATCAGCATTACGTCTATCTTCTTCAGCTTGAAACTCAAATATTTTACCTTGAGCCTCTGCCTGCTGTTCTTTATTGCCTTCGCTAATTGCTATACCTTGTATTCTTTGCTGTTCAGCTATTTTATTTTGCTGCAACGTTTGCTCGCCTTGTGCCCTTAGTTTTTCGTTACCAGCCTCTTGTTGCTCTATACTTGCTGATATACCACGTTTACTTCTTAAAGCTGCTTGAGCAAGAGCCGTAGCACCACCAGCCCCAGCACCTGTTGCTAACATGGCATCTAAAGTATTAGCTAAAGATATATCAGCTTCTTCAGCTTGCATTTCTGCAGCTTGAGTAGCTACACTTAGCTGGCCAAATGGATTACTCATTTGACCGGTTAAATCACTAGCTAAGCCAGCTAAACTAGTTACACCTGAATAAGGATTTATAATATCCTGTCTACCTTCTTTTAGTTGTTTAACCCTAAAAGCAGCGGCTTCTTTTTCGTTTTTAAATCTGCGAGCTTCTTTTTTGGCTTGACCTGCTTGAACGGCGCCACCAACTACTGTTGATGCAACCGCTACACCTGCTGCTATCGCCGTTACTACTGCCATATTAAATGTTTTTTATTAATTCATGCGATGGACTATCATCTACAGTCCAACCTAGTTTTTTATGTGTGTTTATTAGATGTTTATTTCTACCGATACTAAACATATGTATTTTACCTAGCTTTTTACATAGCTCTTCAGCTGATGTTATTAAAAGCTCTATCGCGTCTTTTCTATCACTATCTCTATACTCCGGATCAGATACTATCCATTCAAGTAAAACAGCATCAGAATTAGTCATATAAAGAAAACCAGCGCATATAGAACGCCCATCTTTTTCAACCATCAAACCTCCGGTTCCATTATCTGGTAAAAAACTTTTAGGTGGATTAACCCATTTAGGCCATGATTCCCACCATTTACATAAAGTTTCCCAGTCTTCTTCTTTTAATAATCGAGTATTTAATTCCATATAATTTAATTAGACATTGTAAACTCAGAGCTCACGGCAAATAATTCTTTCATACCGCCTGGCTGAGTGTAATCATCGTTTTCAATTGTAACTGTACAATAATGTGCTTTGATACCTGTAATTTTGTTTCCAAACGCAACTTCACCAGGTTGCGCAGCGCTAAAGTTTACTAAGTTAGCATAGTATTTGTTTTCTTTTCTAGTAAAACCTGCGTGGTATTTATCAAAAGGAGGATCTTCAGTTCCTAAAACGTTTGAATAATCATCAGCTGCACCTGGACTTGTTTCAACCCTATAAACAGGTTGATTATCTGCAGGGTTAATTACATATTCACCTTCATAATAACTGTATATTTCACCTGTTGATCCTGTTCCCAAATCTCTATGTTGAGGCGTTATCCATATCGGAGTATAAGTTGGCCCTGGACCTACATCAACACTATCATAACCTGTAAAATCAGATTCAAACTGAGTTACTTTCCAACCATTACTTCCTTCGTAATTTATAGTTTTAAATACTTTAGAAACACTTGGTTGAGGATTTATTACAAAAGTTATATTAGATTTGTATTGAACACCGTAAAAGTTAGATCTACCTACTAAATTATTATCTGCGTTGTGTTGCCAAACGCTTGTTGACTCTTGACCAATTGGACCTATATTAGCACCACCAGTGAAAAATTTATTTTTTAAACTAAACATTAAGTCAGGCTTAAAAGAATAAAAAGATGGCCAACCTAAAACACTTTCGTCAAAAGATAAAGTATAATATGTAGGATCAGGAGCGTCAGGAGGTTGTTGTAAAGAGACAACATATTGCTTAGTATATATATCCCAACCACCTATAATCTTACCATTACCTACATTAGGTACATCTACTTCAGCTAATTTATCTCTAAACCAGTCAATCATACCATAATTAGATATTTCTGTAATACCATCTCGTGATAATCTTACTACAGCATCTCTATTTTTATCTACAAAATATTTTCTATAACCATACACAGCGAAGCTTTCAGGGTGATCGCCTATACCAAACTCACCAGCGTAAGGTACTATTTGACCTATAACTAAATTTAGTTGACTAACAGGTACACCACCACCTTCAGCGGTATATATAGCGTCTTTATCTATTAAAGCTCTACTTACTTTCTTTTCTGAAAATATAATAAGGTTTGAATCTTCAGCGTATAGTTTTTGTATACTACCATTTGCCGGATCTGTTCCTTTTGTTATTTCTTCACCTACGCTAAATTGATTTGTGTTATTTATACCAGTTCTAGAATTAAATATGCCAGAGTATATCATAGCATTACCACGTATAGAACCAGAAGAATCTTCTTCAACAACATAAGCTTTAGGTCCAAAACTAACCTGAGTGTTGTTATAACCACCACGTATTCTAGAATCTTCAATAGCCCACGAACTAGTCTCTGTTGGATTACTTACTTGAGGATATCCTCCAATAGCATTTGGTATACCTCTAGACCCGTCCCACACAGGAGGAGTACTAGAGGTAGCCTGATTAGGAGCAATCTTCTTTAATATAAAAGAGTTAAAATATTTAACTTCTATAAGTGCCATATATATTTAATCACTTGTTTTTTTATAATTCTACTCACCTTTTGGTTCTGCTGATTTAGCAAATTTATAACTTATAAGCCCCTCTGGATGAGATGTATTGCGTGTAAATCTAGCGGTCCACATTCTATCTGTTTGCCTGTCGATTTGACTCACTAATCCAGAATGACCTGTTGGTGCGGAACTAGCTGATTCAAAACCTTGAGGTAACTGAGCAGATTCCATAGCAATAGCAATGTCTACACTTGAATTATTACTTGCGTTTGCAACTAAATCTGATCCTGTAGCAGGAAGATGCGCAGCCATATAAGCGAAATAACTTGTTGCACCATTACCTAAGTCTAAAGGATTTGTTAAACCTGGATCAGTATAAAATTGACTAACGTATCTTGCAAAAGGTTCTCTAGCGTAAACGTTTGTATTTAAACTGCTTGGAGATGTGTTGTTGTCAATAGCGGCTTGTCTAGTAGAGTAAGGAGTAGTGTTAATTTTATAAGCATAAGATCTATTACTACCAAAATCATAGTAAAAATCAGCTGCTCTAACAACTAATTCTGAAAGACTTTGCGCACCATTACTAGATATACCACTATTATTGCATTGTGTAAAAGTACCATTATTATACCCTACTACAACTCTATACTCACCGTGACCAGTACCATAATTATTTCCGAGTGTACCATTATACACAGGACTATTACCTATAACAAAACAAAAAGGTACTATACATTGATTAGAATTACTTATATCACTGATGCTGCTAGCAAATTGAGTAGCACCCTTGCATCCAGAGTTAATAGTTCTATTGCCACTTCTAGCTCCATAATTTTGTCTAAACGCATTGTAAGAAACGCCTGCGTTGTTTTTATCTGCTTGAAAATCAGTGTTAGCAACACTGTTCGTGTTAAGCATTGATATAGTTCTACCTTCTATATCTTTAGCAGCGACCCAAGATGACGTACTATTAGGCCTATAATCCACAGATATTTGAGCTAAAGTTGTTCCTTGAAAATTATAAAAAGAACTAAAAGACATTTTCCCATTTATATTAAAATAACCGTAAATAACACCTGTGCCCATGGTAAAACCATAACCTGCTGATGGGTCAGTTGATACTCTTGGAGAAGTATACCATTGTTGAGCACCTGTAGGTGTACCTGATTGAGAGCCGGACGTAGAGCAAGTTCCAGTATTGTATTGAGTATTGTTCCAATAAAGTGTTGTAGGATAAAAAGTGTTTTGAATATTATCTCCAAATTGAAAATTACTATCATGAAAACTACCTATATACGTGCCCCCATAAGACCATTCTTTACTGCCACTGTCACTAAAAATAGTAACAGGAGATCCTGTTGAAGTAAAAGATCCATCTGCTGTTGGCTCGCCTATAGTTAACTCATATGTTGTCGTGTCATTAGTTGATTCTGGACCTGTTAAAAGAACATCTATTGAATGACTTCCAGTAACAGCGCCATAAACTGTTTCTACTATTCGACCTTCGTTAGCTTGTCCTACTGTAACATTACTCATGGTAAACAACCCTGTGTTTCCAGTTTGAACCACATTACCACCACCATCTCTTACTTCTGTAATTTCAAAACTTAAACCACTTTGATTTAGGCTAGTAGCCCCGTTGTTTGAAAACTTACCACCACCTCCATTAGTGCCTATAAATTGAGCTAAACCATTTGATGGTTGAGTATACCCATACACGTACGAAGCAGGAGAAGAAGGTGTTTCAGAAACTATTTCAGTAGGTATGTTTCCAAGTAAATTGTTTGAGACTGTTTTTGTTACGTTTATATTAGGCGCACCAAAAGTATCTTGAACTGTTATAGAAAACGTATAATCTTGAGCAAGTAAGTTATTGTTATCGTAATATAATCTATTTGTACTTACAATATAAAAAGAATCATAAGGATTATTATATGAAACTCCATTTATAACTACAGTATCATTTGCTGCTACTTTTATACAATCAAACTGACCGTTAACAGGCGTGTTGTTTGCGGTTACTGAAAAGCTAATTAAGGATACTTGAGTTATAGGCTGGTTAAATACGTCACTAAAATAAAAAGGACCATTGTTGTTAACAACAGCTCTACCATTGCTTGGCTCAGGGTCTAGTACAGTTCCAGTATATACTTCAAAATCTTCATTAAATTCAAAATTAAAATTTTCTAAAGCAAATATTGTTGAACCACCTTCGTTTGAAACATACTCATTTAAATCTGCTATAGTTCCAGATGTCGATGTTTCCCAATATATGTCTAATCTAGATTCTACAGGATCTGTTTCTAAAACAGTTAAGTTTTGAAATTTAACGTATGCAGTGCTATTAGTATAAGTTTTGTTGGTTATACCAAATTGATCGAGCTCAGTTTGTGATGTAATAAACTCAGATATAAATGGATTAGACTCTGATCTAAAAAATGAATAATAAGGATTGTTGGGATTAGTTATTGGTAAAGCTTGACCTGTAGGATCAAAGTCCGAAACATCAAATATATCAAATAAATCTTCTATAACGTTTGTTGTAAACGATCTTCTTTCAGGATAATACTGAACGTTTCCTATATTACTAAATGCAGATTCTGTGTTTTCAACTCTACCATACAATACGACAGAACTTCTAAAACTTTTATCTTGAGGACCAACTTCTTTTAAATCTCTTGGTATTTTATTAATGTTGTCGTTTATAATAGTAACAAAAGAAGCGTTTTGCTCTGGAGGTTCAGTTGCACTAGGCGTGCCTGTAAAATAAGGATTACCTTTCATAGCTGAAGGTAAATATACCGTGTAATAATCCTGCTCTTGTTGCTTTACTACAATTTTCCAAGAGTAAAAACCTAGTGGATTATAGTCATCGCTGTCTGGATCACCATTGTAAACACCTGGATATAATGAACTTGAATTTGGTGACAAAGGTATAGTGTCATTGAGCTGAACAACTAAAGAGTCTCCTGGCCACGCTGGTATATCTACTGTACTATCGTTATAAGGTGAATACACTGTAGACAACTGCGAAGCTGTTGTAGAGCTAATAGATCCTGAGTTAGAAAGCACAGTAGATGTAGCTCTACCAAATCTATCAGCAAAAACAAATCCAGCTTGATAGTTTCTATTTTGTTTTAAACTATGGTTAGGATATTCTATAATACTTGTAGCTGCATCAACGCCGTATGTACCAAGATCAAAAGTTAATTTTTGTTGAGCGCCTACGTTGTAATTTAAATCTGATGGCGGAGTGTGTTTGGTTTGAAAATTACCATATACAACCCTATTGCTAATTATTTCTTGTGTTTTAGCTTTAACAGGTACTTTATCATACACCCTAACCGTTTGCGCTTCTGGTAAAGTTTTAAATGGTTTAGTACCTGAATAAGTATATTCTAATGTGTTTAGATTTTTTATAGTTATAGTCGCATCTGCACTACCAGCGTCTATAGTTACTACATCTCCTTCTACATACCCACTTCCATTATCTGTTATTTGAACCTCTGCAACCTGCCCAGAGTCAACACGGGAAACTGTAACAATAAGTCCAGTTCCAGTGCCACCTGTAGTGGGAACATCTGTAGCTTGAGTGTAACCACTGGTTCCTGGATTTGATATATAAAATGGAAGATATTGGTTAATAATATCTTGAGCCCTTAAAGTGTCAACTACTAAAACTCTTATTTCGTCAGATTCTTTATAAAGTATTTCTACATTTTTAATTTTAAATTGATTAGTAACGTTAGCAAGTGTAGTACTAGGTAACGCAGGATCACTTACGGAAGGCATTGGTATAAGTAAAGTGATTTGGTTTACTTTATTTTCTAAAAAAGAAACTACCGTACTAGCCACAGTTTGTTGCTCGTCGCCTTCTAAAAAGTAACCGTCTTGCTTTGGTATAAAACATTCTTGAGTAAAAGGTGAAAACACAGAGTATTCATTATCTTCATATTGAAATCTATATCCAAATCTTACAAGTTTATCTTCTAAATAATCCGGATCACCCTGGTATAAAGCGTTGTAATATGGATTATCTGTAGTGCCGTCTGGTAAATATTGACTAACAACATCTTTCATTGTTGTTTCGTATTCACCAGGCTCTAA
>JAAHTH010003230.1_pt1 | contig 11410 bp, 14 predicted proteins | sample 6116091 | NCBI WGS metagenome assembly JAAHTH01 (sample SAMN13939990, study PRJNA603662) | sponge metagenome | isolation source: marine sponge | host: Mycale hentscheli | place: New Zealand | collected 2006
TTACTAAGCTCCTCTAAAACTTCATTTTCAGCTATTTGTGTTTTAATAGGTGCAGCTGTTAAATGTTCCAAAATAGTTATCTTATTAGAGATAATATATTGAGGTGAAGTTGGTTTTGGTGAATTTTGAGTTTCTAACAATGTATAAAATGCAGCATGAACTTTGTAGTGAGGTAATTTATGGTTAAAAAATTCATTAATATTATAATGATTTTTCAATTCACTAATCAAATTATATTTTTGCTTTTTAATTGCTCTACGATTAAGAGTCTTAGAAGACTCAAGTAGGGTTGTGATAATGATATCAGCTTTAGTTTCTGTTAGACTAGTTCGGTTTAAAAGAGTTTCATATAACTTGTATTCTTTTCCTAATTCAGTTTTAACAAAATACTTTTGAAGCAATTCATTAACCGGAGAATCTTTACCTTCTAAGGTATCTGAGGTTATTTGTCTGACAAGGAGTTCAAAAAGAATTCCAGTGTTTTTATACTTCGAATGTTTGATTTTCATTCTAATTCAAATTATTTGTTTATAAATATATGAAGATGTTAATCTCTTAATTGATTTTCGTCTAATAGTGAACCTTTTTCATCTTTCTTCTCAAATACTAACTTTTTCCCCATAGGTACTTGTTTAAGCATTTCTTTTTCTTGTAATGAAAGTGGTGAACCTCCTTTATATTGTGGTTTAATAGATTTGGAAGCATCATTATCTTTTTTCAATCCTAAACTTCCTATTCTATCTTTACCAAATGCACTATCCTGTGAGTTTCTATCAGTTACTTTTTCTTTAGGGCGACCTAAATCTTTTTTCTCTTCAGTATCATAACCAGCTGGTACTTTAGATGGATCAGCATTCATTCTATCTTTACCATATAGTGAAGCTAAATCATGTGGTGTACCATATGATTCCCCAGTTTCATAAGGATCATTACCCTCATTTTCAATCTGTGATATACGGAATTTACGCTTAGCATCTTCTCTAATCAAGTCTCTATATTCATCATATTGATCTTCACTCAAGTGGAAGATATTATCATATATCCAATCTGTTGGGAATACTTTTTCATTAATCATAGATGCAGCCAAATCCATTTTTTCTTTCATCAATGCAATTCTTTCTTGATCGTAAATGATAGATGGAGTTGTTAAACCTAATGTAAAGTTAGATAAGTTTTCATCTCTGTATCCTTGACTATATAGATGTACTAAAGCAATTTTATTTAATTCCGAAACAAATATTCTTTGAATACGTTCTATGGTACGAGCAAATCTGATATCTTCAGCTGCTAGTGTAGCTTTACCAGTCAAATCTTTTTCATATCCTAAGAATGCTTTTGGAATCTTAAGAGCAGCAAATAATTTATCTCTCAAATATTCAACATCAGTAATACCATCATATTGTAGTCCACCTAATGTATCAATTTGAGTTGCTTGATCATTACCTCTTACTGGGATGTAGAAATCCTCAAGTAAGTTCTGCATGTTGTATTTTAAGTTGTAATCTCCAGTTTCTTGATCAATGAATGGAGTACGTTTCATTTTTGATATTGTCTTTTGCATGAAGTTTTCTACTTCAGCAGGTGCAATATTACCAACATTAATTTTGTAAACTCTCTTCTCAGGTGCTCTAACAATTCTGTGAATCAACATTGCATCCTCCATTAGAGTATATTGCTTAAACAATTTACGTGCTGGTTCAATGTAACTTCTACCATAAGGGAGGAAGTTAGTATCAGTTAGCAATCTAAAGTGAGCCATTTCGTAGTTATCAAACAATATTGAGTTACCATTTGCGCCTGCACCTGGAACACTATATTGACCATAGCTAGTAGAAGCAACACCTTCTGGGTCAAATTTAAATCTTACTGATGTTGGGTTTTCAGGGTCAAATCCTTCTTGTCTTTCAATTTGAAATGCAGTGTAAGGAATAACATTATATACTCCAAATTTTTCAGCAATCTCTAATTTAAGGAAGAAATCTCCATATTTACATAGGTTACGAACCCAAGGCCAAATATTAAATTCTATATTCAATACATCATAAAACAAATTATGAAGAATTTTCTGGATATCTTCATCTGTTGATCTAATAGATAATACCTCACCCATATCATTTTTAAGAGTAGATTCATCAGCTAGAATATCTAGGGCAGAAGCAATAATAGCATCTGTATCCATAGCATCATATTCTGAATAAAGTTGAGGTCTAAGGGTTTGGTAATTGAATGTATTTTGGATTCCATACATTGAGGTACCAGAGTTAGTATATAGTCTATTATATCTATCAATTAAGGAATTTGTTTGGAAATCACCTGATTGTTGGATAGTATTAACATCCATTACTTTTAGTTGATCACCCCCCACATTTCTAATGATAACATCAGTTGAAAATAATCGTTGTAATCTTGAAAATAAGCCTTTATCTGCCATTTTTTGTTTAAATTATATAATTATAAATATTAAAGTAACCACTTAATATCCTCTTCTCCGTTAGAATATGGATTATCCATCTTCCATTGGTCTTTTTGTGACGTTCCTGAATAGCCTCCATGGTAAGGAGTGTTTGATGTATTTGTTGCATTTAACATGCTTTTATACATATCCTCTCCATATTTGCTAAACTGTAGAGCTGTTGATCTAACATATTGACCAGTTGCAAATGACATTACTAAATCATCATTAAATCCAGACTGTGCTTCTGCTCTACCATTTTTCCACACAAATGTTTTCATTTCAGATAACAATCTGTTTGATTGGATTATTGTACCTTTATCAGCAATAGCTTCTTGAAATTTATTTATACAAATTGGTCTAGTTCTTGAGTTCATAGTAAATCCAGGTACCATTTTTGAGGTATCTGAATATTCATTAAAATATGAATCAGCTTTGATCTCTCCACTTTTTGGTGAATGGTAGAAGTTTTGATAACCTCTTTCAATCACTGTTTGTATTGTTGACCAACCTATATTTGCGTTTTCTACCACTAATAATGCGTTATTATATTCTGTTGCGACTCCTACTAACAGGTGCCCATATTCTTTAGTTCCAATTTGGCCCTTATATTCACCAACTTGGGTATTTGTTTCAATATCCATAATGTGAAACGCAGAATAATCTTTACTATCACCTCTAGCTACATCGGCTATTATCATGTAGTTACGAGAGTAATCTGCCGGTTCCCATATCCATAAGTTACGATCAGTTCCCCGCTTCTCCAAGGGATCTTTAATATAAGTTTTTTTATAGAAATCCATAAATTCACTATAGAAAACAGTATCACCAGATGTATTAAAATCACAGTCACATTCTTGTGCTGCTAATCTAGGATCACCTAGTAAAGTATCTTGTTTATCTCTCCAAGATTGGTCTCTTTCAGGGTGGACTTGCCATGGTAGCCTAATTGGTAAAAAAGCACTTTCAAGTGAATTTTCAGCATCTTCCCACATTTTATGAAACCAGTTACCTGTACCATAAGGAGTTGATAATACAATAGCACCACCTCCAGTTGCTAGTGTTTGTTGTGCTGATGCCCACGTCTCAGCAATGTTATCAATAAAGGCGGCCTCATCAACTACTAGTAAAGATACTGCTTCTGATCGTGCGGCATCTGGACTGGATGATTTGGCTTGGATTTTAGATCCATTTGTTAATTTAAGTGATAATTTGTTGTTTTCTTCATGTCCTATCTTCAACCATGAGGGGAGACTTTCATACATGAATTGCACTTTAGAAACTAAGTTACGTGCTGTTGCTTGTGTTGTTGCTAAGGCTAGTACGTTTTTATTTTCAAAAAATATCATTAACCACAAAGAATAACCTGCGGATAATGTTGATATACCTAATTGTCTTGATTTTAGAATTATTGAATAAGGGTTATCTTGAAATAATTTAAGTACTTTTTCTTGGAATGGGAATAATTGAAATTGAATTCTACCTCTTTGTGGGTGTTGAATATAACAATACTTCTTCATGAAGTAAATTGGATCCGTAGCACATTTTACATATTCCTCTCTTAGTATTTGTTTTATATCTTGACTCATTAACTTATTAAATTAAAACTATTAATAAAACTACAGCACCTAATAACCCACCCCCTAGTATTTTAGTTGTAGTTTTTAGATTCTTATTTTTTCGATCTAGAGTATTATTTTCATCCCTTAACCTATCTACTTCTTTGGTATGGATTTCATCTTGTTCTTTTAAGTTTTTTATTTGACCCAAAAGATTTGATTCCTTATTACCTTGTGTAGAAATTATACTATCTTGAATTTCAATCTTAGATTTAAATACTTGTATTAGTTTTTGAGTCTCATGAAGTTCATTTTCAAGTGAATCTTTTTGAATTAACTCAATAGTAATTTGCTGGACTATATTATATGGGAAGCAGATTCTACTTGTATCTATCTGTGATAAACTTGTGTAACTCAGTAGGAGTAGAATTGCTAATGTTAGATATCTTTTCACCATAATAATTTCGTATTTCTTCTATATTTAGATTTATTGAGTCAATCTCACGATTATAAACAATAAGACTATCTTTATATTTTTTTATGTCTAAATCAAATTTGATTTGATCATCTTGTAGATGGTTTAATTCAACATCCAAGCTATCAATTTGCTTTTGATATAAATCTACAGCATATAGAGCATTACCTCTACTATATAAAGATAAAGTTAAACCTAATATTAACAATAATATTACTCCTATAAGGATTAGTTTAGTCTTATCTAATGTTATAACCTTTTTCATACTATTTTTTAAGATGCTACATCTCTACCAGCTGCTCTTTTTAAATCTTTAATCATATTAGATGGTAGTTTATATTCTTCTTTTGCTTTTTTAAGATAAGCATCAACTATAGCCTTATCACCTTTATATTTTTTAATAAATTTAAGACCTAAATTGAATTTTTCTTTTTTCTCATCAGGAGTAGTAAGAATTGCTTTAACAGTTGGATCAGATTTACCAGCTTTAACTGCTGCTTTATCTTCATCATCCATTTCTACTTTTTCAACTTTCTTAGCAACTTTTACTTTCTCAACTTTTTTATCACTTGAACCATCTTTAGATGAAGCTATAAATTTATTAAGTTGAGTATCATATATTTTACCATCACCTAAAGCAGATTTTACATCATCATCTGATTTAATTGCTTTTTTAAGTGCTAATCCTTCTAAGTCTGGGTTTGTTGAGATTACTTTTTCAATAGATGTTTTTAAGTCTCCACTTATTTTAGCCATTTCATTAAGACCCATTTCCATAAGAGCATTATGGATTTCTTCTTGGATTATTTCAAGTAAACGTGATTTATTCATTATAAAGGTTTGTTAATAAATATCAGGAAATATAGTAGATATTACCTTTTCTACACGATCCTCAGTACTTCCCTTAAGTTTTACCAAATTTTTAATAGACCCTTTATTAAATGATAAAATAGATTTAATTTCTGTATTAATAGCTGCTCTATAATCTATGTCAGTTTCTCTAACCCCATTGTCTTCCATATCAACACCTTCAGGTGAAATATAAAATATGTAATCGTAATCTCCAACAAGTTTAGATGCCAAATCATAATATTTATCGGATTCTGAAGATGACATTGATTTAGATAGATTAGTAAATGCCATTACATCAACTACAGTTCTATCAGTTATAATATTTTCTTGAAGTAATTCACTACATCTTTCAGCCAAAAATATAACTTGACCTTTCAATGTTGAATCTGTATTCAATGGAATACCTAAATCTCTTAGATACTTAGAACGTTCAGTTGTGAATGTATAATCTTTAAATTCTGCTCTATCTTTCAAAGCATTAACGAGTGTGGTTTTACCCACACTCATAGTTCCTGTAAATCCTATCTTCATGATTGTATTTGTTTAGCATAGTTATCAGATTCTAACTGTTCAGTAAGAATACCTTCTATTGTATAAATCCCTTGTGCTCCACTAACTGTAATTCCTCTAGCACTTAATGCATCACCTACGAAATGTACGTTAGGATAATCAATTAGACTAAGATCTTTATAATTAACTAATGGCTCAGGACTTAAATACTTAACCTCAGGCATGTAAATACCCCAATCGTTATTCAATGTTGGGAATACTTTTTTCATATCTTCAATGAAGTTTTCAATGTATAGAGCATAATCACCAATTGCATCATATAAAGGATCAATACTATTTACAATATGAGATTTAACATAATCACCCTCTGATGTAAGTGATGGAGTTCTCTGATTGTTAGGTGAGTAATAAGTACCAACACCATCTTTTTGTAGTTTTTGAACTGCTTCACGAGACCAATCAAAGGGTTTATCAATACCTTTAATCTCCATCAAAATTCCAAAGTTAGTCATATCATTTCTATATGCTTCATCTTTCTTAGCATGACCATTGTAACTAATATCACCATAAGTGTGTTCAGCAGCTACATAAGCAGCATTGTTGTTAGTACAAAATGAACGTAATGATACACCTTTATCTTCAAATTTACGATATAATTTAAAATCATAACTTACATCAATTAACTTTTGGAAGTGTGATTGTGGAGCCTCAAATCGAACACCTATTTGTACTGATTTAGGTTCCGTTGCTAATTCATATTTTTCAGCTAATTTTTTACCAAAATCAATACCTGATTTACCTACACCAAAAATAAGTTGATCATATTTGTTTCCAAATTCACCACACATAACCATTTGATTATCAAAATCAATGTCAGTTACTTTAGTTTCCCAAACAAATTCAACACCATTTTCAACTAAAAAATCATACCAATTTTTGCCAATTTCATGTAGATAATCTGTACCAACGTGCCATACAGGGAATAGACGTAAACCAAAATATGGTTTAATAAATTCTGGTTCTGCTTGAGGATCAGAACATTGTACTTCCTCTGGTTTAGGGTGGAAACGTTTGAAATTGGTAATTACTTGATCCATCAACTCCATTGCTTTCTCATCACCACAATATTTTGTCAATTGACCACCAATTGCTGTGTGGTAAGTTAATTTACCATCACTCCAACCTCCTGCTCCTAAGAACCCAGTCATTACTTCTTCAGGTTTTCTCTCATATGGAGATTTACCCATATCAATAATAGTAATATCCTCTCCAGGATAACCATTATCTATTAATTTAGTTGCAGCATTTACACCTGCTACACCTGCTCCTACAATTACTACTTTATTTGTCATTTTTGTTTTTTTAAAAAGTCTCTTAATATAGCTGCTTTTTCATAATACTCTTTCCCAACAGCAAAATCTAGCATATCCTTTACCCTATCTTCAGTAAACTCTATTTTATCTCCTTTTTCTAAATTATGTAACTTTACTATTAAAGGTATTTTAAAACCTCGTTGTTCCATTTCTATTATATCTTTTGAAGTGAGTTTTTTATTCTCGTACTCTTCCAATTGTTCTTTAGTTAATTTTTTGTATTTCATTTTTTTCATATTTTAATATTAAAATACCTTCAAATTTTTCAATACCATATTTTTGTTTAACATTATCATTATATCTATATTTTACTCCTAATTCTCTAACCTTATGAATATTATAAAAACTACACAATTCATCTAATGAATCAAATTGTTTTTTTGTTTCAAATGTTATAGCTCCCTCATTGGAAAATCTGTCTAACCTATATTTGGACCAAGTATTATCTTTTAATAATATTCTACAAATTTCTATTTTTTTCTCATCTTTTGAATAAAACTCCATAATTTTCCTATTTTAATATATATAGTATACGAACAAAAAGTGGCATCTCCAAATAAGAGACGCCACAGATGTCATAATTTTTTTATTTAAATCGAATAGGCTATGAATCTATTCTATAAGATTGTTTGTTTTATTTGTGGTTACGTTTAAAATCAGCTGATAGGTTTTTGATTTTATTAGCAGCAGATCTACATCTACCTTTAGCAGCAGCGCTTGTTTTATCGATTTCTGCTTCAATCAATTCAATTTGAGTTTTGATTTCTTCAATTAATTCTTTAGTGTCCATTATTTGTTTATTTTTAATTTTAATGTTCCTGTCCCTTTAATAGCTCGATGCCATTGATGACGTTTGATAAATATAATGCCTTCAAGTGAGGTAGGCAAACAATTTTCTAATTGTATTTTCCAATCTGTTTTACCTATAATTTCAATGGTTCTATCTTCATCATCTCGATGCCACATTAATTCAATGGGATCAATGTTTTCATCAAATTCACGGATAATGTAGTTATCTGTAATCTCTATGTCTGTGTATGGATTCAATTATTTTGTTTTGCCCCACTTAGTACCTTTACCAGGGGTTTTACATTGTGCAGCAGTTGGTCTACAAGATGGATATTTAGCTCTTTTTTCACCTTTTTTTCTACCACAAGATTTATATCCTTTGATTTTACCATCTTTACGAATAGGAGCATTACAATCAACCCACCCACCTTCTTTACCTGGTGTTCCTGAACGTTTGAACCACTTGTGGAGTGATTCATCTTCCTGGATTATTTCATGGATTATTTCTTTAATATCTTTCCAGATATCTCCTTTACGACATCTAACTACAGCACCTGATTTATAAGCAGATGGTTTATCGAATTTGCGGTCAGCAATACGAAGACATCTGTCTCGTTTTTTCTTTTTTTCTGTGAGGTTTTCTTTGGTTTTTATAAAATTTAATATTTTTATAATATCATCCAACTGTTTTAAAAAGATTTCAAATTCTTGTGGATTACTTTTTATATATTCTGCTCCTAAATCAATAAAACCATTTATTGCATTATCAACAATTAACGTGTATTCTCTAAAAAGATTAGGTTTTATTTCTTTTATATCTAGTAAAAGAGAATCTATTTTGTTAGAAAGTGGTTTTATTTTATTAAAGTTGCTCATTTTCTATATTGAAGTCTTTTTTCATTTTTTCTATTAAACTCGAAAGATTTTGATTAATTTTAGAAGCTTTTTGATTTTTTTCTTCTAAAATTTTATGTTTAATAATTTCTTCTTTAATATATTGTTTTAGCTTTGGGTTTTTCATCTGTGTTTTATTTTTTTTCTAATTTTTCCATCCTACCAAAATCCTGTAAATGTTGATTTTAAACCTAGTAATTTAGCATATCTTGGTAATCTACAACTCCAATATGATGCTTTAGTTTTATCTGTCTTTTCAGAGCATTTATGACGTTTAGCGAATGCATTACGTGCTTTTTTATCGTTGATTTTTGCTTTTAAACCACCAGAACCAAATCTAACTGTTTTAATATTTCCAGTTTTAGGGTCTTTAACGTAAACCTTATATGCTTTACCTCCTGAAGAGTCACGCATTGGTTTGTTTAATTTGGGACCTTTTTTCTTTTTAGCTTTAGCTTCACTTACCACAGCATCTAATGAAAATGGTTTTCTATCACCATCTATTTTCCCATAAGCTATACCTTTATTGGATGAGTAAGAGTCAAATGTTATGTCAAATTCTTTTCCATTTTTTAACTTAACTTTTAATTTATCACCTTTTTTATATTTTTTAGCTTCATCCAACATAGGTAGATCCAATGGTACTTTAGTCCCATCTTCTAATACTCCAAAGTTTCCGATATTAGTTTCAGTTAAGATTTCTATATCATCTTCATTTACATGAATTATTTCACGTAGATATAAGGCACGAGCTTCAGCCCATAAATTAAGGAAAGAATCCGAACCATAGCGGAACGTGTTTTCAGTTAATGGGAGTTGATTTTGCACATGATATCGCAGGTTTTCCGACAATATATCACGTTTAACAATACTTTCATTTAATACTACTCCTATGTTGCCTACGTTACCACAAGAATCACATCCACAGTTACACATATTATTTTATTTTGTTTGTACTTTAATAACAGGATTTGCTATACCTCCTGAAGCATTTCTAATTTGAACTTCTATATATCTTAACCCTTGTTCTGAATCTTCTAGACCAACTCGAGCATATGTACTTTTAACTCCTTTTCCAGGATATTTTACTTTAGCATAAGTAATTTTACCTATTAATTTATCTACATCTTCAGGACTTTCTAAATGGATTACTTTTACTCCATTTCCTTCTTCCCTTACATAGTAATAACCATAATCAACTGCAGATCCAATAAATCCCATTACTTCGTCTTTATCTATATCAATATCTTGCCAACTAGGTTCTATGCCTTTATCTTCTATATAATCATTTAATCCATCAGTAACCTTAATAGGATCAATATCAAACATATTAAATACAGATTGTTTTAATTTATCAGAATTATATTTGTTTTGATTAAATTCAACTTTATTATCTTCTTTGTTATATGTAATAGAAGAAACAGTTCCACCATTATATATATTATCTCCAGTTTTATTTTTTATAGAAAGATAATAGGGTTTACCATTAGCCATAATAGTAACATCAGATATTATTTTACCTCTATTTTGAGGACCTGCCTCTGGGTTGATTGTTCGTTTAGTATCTATTCCTCCGGTTTGTTCAACTTTTGTTATATCTTTAGGGTTGATGTTAAGTTTACTTAATATTTGTTTGATCTGTTCATCTTCAATACCCTCCATAGCATCTTGTAAACCCGATGTTATTTTATCTTCAAATTGTTGACCTACATTTGCTGAAGCTCCTCCAGAAAGAAGAAATAAATGTTTTTTACCATCTACTTCAAATTCAAACATATCAAATTTAGAACTTGAATGGGTGTTAGGTTTTTTATTAGGTCCTGAATTAGGTGGGTGGACTACAACCTTATCGATATTAAAAGTATCTTTAACTATAGTTACAAATTCTTCAGCAGATATTTTATTTTTATTAGCTATACGTCTACTATCAGATTGTGTACCAAAAAATCCTGGGTTTTTGTCTATTAGTTCTTGTCTAACTTTCACATCTGCTGCTCCTTCTTCTAAACTAAATTTTTCACCTAAAAATTCACTTAATAATGTCTCCAACAACAAAACATCCTGATCATCATTCATGTCAGGATATCCTTTAGGAAATTTATACGCAATCCTATTTAAATATTTTGTAATGTTATCCATTTTCTTTTCTTTTTTGCCAATCATAAGATACACTATCTTCTGTGATAGGACCACCTTTAGCCCAAGTTCTACAAGTTCTAGCTGAATGACATTTAAAGTTATGCATCCAGCAATAACCTAATCTACCATCATCATCGCTTGTTTTACCAGGCATACATTCATCCATTCTAGGTGAAATATCAAAAGCAACACAATTACCACATAGTGATTTTTTAGCTGCTTCTTCTGTTGTATCCCAATGTTCGGCTAATTCTTTCCAATAATTTCCTGGTTCATCTACATTTAATGGACCATATTTAATGTAATCGGCTTTAATTGAAGCATCTCGATTTTTAGTATTTAACTCAAGATTTTGAGTAGCAGCAGG
>JAAHTH010003231.1_pt1 | contig 11406 bp, 12 predicted proteins | sample 6116091 | NCBI WGS metagenome assembly JAAHTH01 (sample SAMN13939990, study PRJNA603662) | sponge metagenome | isolation source: marine sponge | host: Mycale hentscheli | place: New Zealand | collected 2006
TTACATAATTTTCAAATATATCTCTTACGATAGCCGGCATTTATTTATCTCTCAAGTATTTTGCTGGGTTACCCACAACAATTGTATTTTTCTTGACATCACGTGTGACTACAGAACCCGCACCAACAAGTGCACAAGATTCAACAGTAACACCGCATATTATTGTAGAATTTGCTCCAATACTACAATTGTCTTCAAAGATTGTTTTTCTAAATCTACGCTTCCAGTCACCTGTGGATATAGGTTCAATATCGTTTGTTGTTACAACATTAGGTCCAATAAAAACATTATTACCTAAGGAAACGCCTTCGTACAGAATAGAATGATTCTGAATCTTACAGTCATCTCCAATTACAACATTATTTCCAATATGGACACCTTCACCAATTACACAATTTTTTCCAATTATTGCACCTTTCATTACATGAGAAAAAGCCCATATTTTGGTATCATCTCCAATTTGACAGCCCTCATCTATAATTGAAGTTTTGTGAGCAAAGTATTTTTTAGACATTCAAATAATTCCTTTAAAGATTTAGTCTAACATATAATAACACAAAAGTTTAAATTTTACAAAAACATCCAAAGTCTCTTTTGTACAAACTCATTAATTCATCTTCAGTGATATCTTTATTTTTTTCAATGATCCATTTTTTTGAATCGACCAGTGCATACATTGGTACAGGCACAAAACCCATTCTTTTTTTATAGCCAAAGTTTCCTCTACCTGCATTAAGAAAACAGACTGAATTCCCAAGCTTAGAAAGCTCAGAGGCAGATTTTATTATATCAATGTAGGTAAAAAATTGTAAATAGTCTAAACTATTGTCGTAACAATTTGAAAATGCTAAAAATATTTCATTTTCATGTTTTATAAGGTTGTAACTCGCTACAATAGAATCATTTAAAAAAATAATATTATTTACGCAATCATATTTTTCAAAGAATATCTTAAATAGACTATTGTAGAGACTTTTATTATTTGACCATACATTTTTTTTACCACGATCTTTGAAAGAATTGATTTTCATTGATAGAATTTTACTTAAATAGCTCTTGACATATTCTTCATTGGAGACATTAACTACATTTAATTTGTCATATAGTTTGACTGCTCTCTTTAATTTGTCTCTTTTTTTCTTTTTTGAATTAGCTATAAAAGATTCTATGTTGAAATCATTAATGTTTTCAATAATCCACTTTTGATTAAAGGGAACATCGAATTTTTTATTTTCAAAGTCAAGGATGTTTATTACATCATCATTTATAGATGTTAAAATAAAATCCAAATCGTTGTTCTCTAAAAAAGATATTGTGCTATTTAAAAGTTTTCTATTTTTTACTATCTTATTGTCGTCGTTAAATGGCATGTTGCCACCAAAAAAATAGCACATGTTATCTTTAGCAACTATAGGTATTAAGTCATCATCTTTAACAAAGAAATAATATGCATCTGGAGAGAATGAATCATTTAAAGTTTTTTTAATTTCCCATTCATTGAGGATTGTGCCTTTATTTTGATTGTAAAAAATCTTTGCAAGATTATAACATTTCTCTTTGTCTGTAACAATAATCATTTTTAAACTATTTCATCTTACTAAGACACAAGTCGAATATTTCATCGCACTTTTTTTCCATAGATATCTGATTTTTAAAATTCAAATCGACATGTTTGGTATTTAAAGCTTTTTCAATAGCTTCGTTAAAAAAAATGCTAGCAGACTGATCGTATTCTATCGTGTAATCTTTCCACTCTGTCGGAACAAAACTGGTCTTACCTATTAAAGTATTATTCTTGTCATAAGTTTGTCCTAGCAAGCATATGTTGTTGCATGCAATTGCTTCACCAAATGTTCTAGATGTACCAATTGCAGGTTGTGCTGGTGCATCCATATAAGGATTCATTACTTTTATTCTAGTAAAGCATAAAACATCACATAGAAATTCTGGATTAACATATGAAGAGTATAAAAGATTTATGTTTTTATTCGATGCAGCAGTTAATAATTTGTGAAAATATTTATTGTCTGATATGTTTCCTAAAATCAACACATAACAGTCTTTTATTAATGAAGGGTCAATGTTCTCAATCCATTCCGCTTGACCTTTCCACCAAACAACAGAGCCTGTCATTACAATTAAATTTAATTTATCTAACTTTTTATCTAAAGTGCATTTAGCTTGATTAGTAAACTTTCTTCCGGCAGGCGCAAAAAATTCTGTATAACATAATCCGTAATCTTCGCCTATGTTGATGCAAGGTGCATAATTATTTGTCTGAATGTTTATTTTGGTCTTGCATGATTTTAAGACACCTGGCATTTGACGTTTCATTCTAGATATTGTATTAGATCTGACAATCATCAAGTCATAATTCTCACAAAAATCATTTTTACTTTTAGGTCTTGTTATGTTTCCGCCATGAACAGAAGCCAAGTAGTGAGTATTTTCTCTTGCGATTCTACCGCGAGAATCAAAATAACACATATCTACATTCGCATTTGGAAAAATTTTTGATGCGTACAGCGGCATCTCCAACGCTTCTAATTCATACTTCATTAATGAAAAGTGAGAAAATAAAATATTTATTTTTTGATGATTTACATACCCAGTTGACTCAAACTCTAAATCGTGATTTGTATCATTAAAGACGTGATGACGATATTCTTCAGTTAACGGTTTGTAGATGTCATCTAGTCTTTTGGCCCATTTTTCTTTTAAGAATGGAACAGAATTAATAATTATTTCAATTGTTTTTTTAGAGTCAACACATATCATTTTTCTTTATCCATGCTTCAGTTAAATATACATCTTCTTCATGATGAATGTCTATTGAATAATCAACAATATACGGTGTGATTTTGTTACCTAAGAAAGGCCATGGTGGTTGACCTTCCGACAAATCTTTTTTCATGTTTTTTAAATTCAAAACCCAAAAGTTGTGGCAGATAAAATAATTTGATTCTAAGTCTTGACGATTTGAAGATAACTTGTCAACATCAGGTTTGACAAACTGCTCTAAATACCCATTTTTGTCTATTTTTTTAGCTCTAAATGGATGATGATCATTGTTTTTTTGAACAGGTACAACAGATGTAATACTTGAATTATTTTTAATTATTTTTATACAATCCGCTATCCATTCAGTCTTTATTGTTGCGCAGTTAGCTAACAAAACAACCAATATTTCAGGCTGTTGACCATTAATTTTATTTATCTCTTGTATTGCATGTAATAAACAGTCGACATGTTGAGAATTAGGTTGCGCATATTCTTCAGGCCTGATTATTTTTTGATATCCTAACTTGCTAGCTTCGTTTAGAATTTTTTTATTTTCGCTGCTTACAAAATAAGAACTAACATTATTTAATTGCAAGCCTGCCATTGCTGGATATGCTAATAAAGGTTTACCCAGTATAGGGATTACGTTTTTGTCTTTTAAAGTATTATTTCCCCTTCCCGTCAAAAGAACAACAATATTTTCTTTCATTACTACCTCAAAATGTTAACAGTATTCAAAAATTCAGATATTCCAGACTGTAAACTTTTCTTACAGTCCCAACCGATAGACTTTAATTTATTATTCTTACCTGAGCTTTTATTTTGATCACCAAGGTAACCTGTTATCTCAATTATTTTTAAATCTTTTTTCAGTTGTTTTGATAATTCATTTATTACTTCAGATGATGTACTTGCAATACCTGTACAAACATTAAAAATCTTGTTGTCAGTTTCCTTGTTTTCAATGCACAAACTTACGGCCTCTATAACATCATCTACATGAATGTGATCTCGTATTCTATCTGGGCTTCCTTTTATTTCCACTACGTCTTTAGTTATAGCTTGTGAAAGATATATGCTCAGCATTCCTTGATGCTTGTTTTCCAAATCTTGCCCTGAACCATAAGTGTTCCAAAGCCTTAAAATAGTATAGGGCACGTTTGAGTGATACCAACATAATTTGACATAAAATTCGCCAGCAAGCTTGCTAACACCGTAGTAAGAGATGGGATCCAGTACACTATCCTCACTTTTTTCTACACCCTCACCATATACAGCCATTGAGGATGTATATATTATTTTTTTTAAATTAGAACACTTTTTGGCAAATTCAACAACATTAATTGTTCCCATGGCATTCCATTTACAATCTTTTAATGGGTCGATTAAAGAATAATAACCACCTGTTTGAGCAGCACAGTGAATTATGACATCATAATTATTATCTAATTCTAGGATCCAGTCTTTCGAAGATATATCGTAACCGTAACAAACAAATCTTGATTTTAAACTTTCTGTTAATTTATCTTCAAAGTCAATAATATCAACAACATTTTCTAAACTTAAAAATTTTGCTATTTTTTTGCCAATAAATCCAGCACCGCCTGTTACAAGAATACGCATATCAGTAAAGACCTTTTTCTTTTAATTTTAAAAGACAGTCTTTCCAATTTTTAAATTCAATACCTTTGTCATCAATATATGCAATTGCATTGGGCTTGGTAAAAGTGACGCTATCTACAAATTTATTTAAATTATTCTTTTCTAACCATTCTACAATCAATTCTGTTCCTGTTTTTCCGTCAACCAGGGGTCTTTCTGGATTTGCTTTGCATGTATAAACAATTATCTTGTATTTGTTTGAGAGCAAAGATAAAGCATTATCAACGCCAGGAAGTGGGTCACCATATATCGTGCCGTCATAATAACCTTTTGTCATGTTATGAATAACATTGTCAAAATCGATAACAAGCACAGACTCTTCGCTTTTTTCAACTTTATTTAAAAAATTTTTTCTACCAGATATTGCAATGATTCTTTTGTTTATCCTGTCTAATCTTAATTTAGCAATTTTCGCCCTATCTTTTAAAATTTCTTTTTCTAATTCAATAGCGTTTTCAATAAACAAACTGTAATTCTCTATAAGCTTTTTATTAACATTACATATGACTGTTCTTGTTTCAACCCTGTCAATTAATCTGTCTTTCATTAAGCTTTTTATAAAGGGTAAGCTTTCTGAATTTAGATTTCCACCGAATGTTGTCTCAAGATTATATTTCTTTGCAATCGTAAAAACATGCCGCGTGTGATCAAGCAATTCATTGGAATTCGTGTCTTTTTTTGAAAGACCTAAGGACTTTGAAAGATCAGATCGACCAACAACTACACCGAACAAATTATCTTTAACAGCAGTAATAATTGCTTCAGCATTGTTTACAGCAGTTATTGATTCAATATTAATATAAAGTCGTTGATTTTCAATACTTTTACCATACAGTTCATTAATAGCTGAAAAGAATTTTTGAGCAGCAAAAGATGACTCGATCATGGGTGCAACTATATTTTCTATTTTTAATTTTTGAGCGATTCGTATGTCTGTTTTTGCTTCACAACCGCCTATTTTAATCGTTGATCGAAAATCTTTGCTTTTATTAATTGTTGTGATTTCAACAATATCATCAAAGTTGGCACCTTCGTCTTCTGTAGACGTTTTGAGTCCTACTATGTCAAAATTATTATTTAATGTTAATAAACTATTCATTTTTTCTCCTTAAAATATTCTACTTAGAATTTAAATAATTTTCAATTATTTTTTCATAATTTTCTACAGAAAAACTTTCCATTTTAAATATTTGTGTTAAAATTGGATCAAAATTAACATTTTTCAACTCTAACAAGTTATCTTTACAATAATTCCACATGTTGACATGTACATGCCTTGTTGATTTAAGATTTCGAGCAATTTCTTCATCTTCTGTTCTACCAAAAGTTTCGACAATACCACCGGGTTTTGTATCACCAAAATAGCCTTTTAGAACACCACTCAAATAAAAGCTATATCCAGTTACGTATAAACTCTTTGGTGAATGACTAAGTATATCAAGTAAAGCAACAAATCCAGTTGTCGGACGACAATCTATTTTTTTTGAAATATTAGAGAAAAAATTACAGTCTACAATTGATGTGTTTATTTTATACATGTCTTGTAGTTCTAATAATGTTAGATAAATTGATTTATTTTTTATATTAAGTTCATTAGACGAAGCTATTCCTTTCATGTCTGATTTTGGCACTGTTCTTATATGTTTAACTTTAGAATGAGCAATTTTTTTTGAATTTAAAACGCCGCCGTTAATGCAATCGCCTAACAAGTTATTGTAAAGAACATCCGTCTTTTTACCGATAATGTTATCATAATTGTCAACTAAATCAAACCCTCTATTAATTCTTACAATTGTATCACTATTTTCAATTGCATTTTTTGTTTTTTCTTTTAAATTTGTCAAGTAGTTTGCTGGACCTATGACTACTACATTCTTGTCTTTGAAATATTCTTTCATGTATACACTAACCTTGCTTTTCAAATTGATAATTAAAAAATGAAATATCTTGAGAAAAACAAAATTCTACAAAATCAACTGATTCAGTTGTGTAATAGTTACTATAATGAAGACGTTTGCTTCCGTAACCAAAACGATTAGTTGTTTCCATATCATCTAAATTTAAAGTTAAACCTAATTTATGACAATATTTAGAGATATCTTCTTGCAATGTTTCGTATCTTAATATTTTTAAATCTTTAATATCTTTGATTTGAGATAACATACTTGTAAAAACATGATAATAAAGATGACTATTGGGTTTCTTTCTTAAATCGTTGTGCAAGCTTTTAAGTTTATCTACATCTAATTTTTTATTTTCTTTTAAAAAAATCTTTTCAAAATTTCCTTTTTTCGTGCTAGTCGTGTAATATGCCAATGAAGATATGAATCTATCCCAAGGGTTTCTAACAATAGTAAATAAATTATAATTACCGCTGTTTAATATGCTGACATTTCTTTTAAGATTGCTTTGAAATTCCCAAGTACCACGTGAACAATGCCTATTTGAAGTTGCATTAATTCCGTTTTTTTTCGCTGTTTCAACTAATAATTTTTTTGTAGCGCCGCCCCCTGTTCTTGGTATTTTAGGGGAAAATATTAGTCCTTTCCTATTGTTTGTTGCATCATAAATTATAGACATCAACAGTCTCCTTTTTGTCTTTCTTATTGATTTATTTTATTAATACCACACAGATTGATCTATTATTGATTTTTTAAATTCTTCGAAGTCATCTAAATTATACTTGAACTTTCCAAAGTGAACTTCTCTGTCGTAGTGTAAGTGATATATCCTGGGTGCCATATGCTGTTCACCGAATTCATGTTTAAATCTATCTTGTTTTTCTCTATTTGCTTTGCTTCTTATGTTGTATTCAAACGGAAAATGATGAATTCTAACTTGACTTTTCCAAAGTGATATTCTTAAACTTACTTGATCCCAGCCATTTGTTTGCTTAAAGTACTTATAAAAATACTCACGCCATAAATTTAAAAAAGTTTTAGTTTCTGGAGAATTATTGTATGCCATGATTCCTCCATTCACTTCAGAAAAAGAATAAGGTATTTCTGAGTATTCCGGTACTATTTTTGAGTACTTTGTCCTTTTTCTAGCGTAATCATTTGTAAGGGCAACATCAAAACGTTGCAATACTTCAAACATATCTGTAATATTTCTAACAATCAAAGTATCAGAATCTAAATAGATTGTCTCTTTGAAGGGCGTTTGAGAAATAAAGTCAACTTTCGCTCTTATATGTCTAGGTTCTATTTTAGCGTATACATCCACCAATCCATCAAATTCTTTAGTTTGAGGTTGATCAGTAAATAACGCAACTGGTTCACTATTAAATTCTTTTAAAGACTTTATCGACATTAGTGCTTCTTTCGTAAAAGAATCACCAAAAGCAATATATAAAAAACCGCGATCTAAATTTATGTTGTTCATCTAAATTCCTTTTATGTTTTCTAATAATTCTACAGCTTTAACTTTAGGATTATAAAAATTTTCAAATACACTTTTGTTACTAACTGCTATTTCATTTCTAAGATTACTGTTCATCAATTTTTTCATCTCTCTAAGATACGAAAAGTCATCATGGGCACAAATAACATGTTTTGTTTTTGACATTAGCTCAAAACTACTAGGACTTAAGTCATGAATGACAGGGATCCCTAACTGATAAAAAACATAAGCTCTTCCTGCGTTTGTTTTATTTTTCATTCTTAGAAAATAATCTGTATCATACAGCCCATGATCGGTTGAAACTATTTTTGTTATGTCTTTAACAAACATTCTGATATCAGAAACATTTGGTACAATTCCAATGTCGCATGACTGTACAATATTTACAAAATCATTGTCGTAACCGAACATCTCTATTTTCACATTAGGTTTACCAGTCTGCCAATTAAAATTTTTATTTCCTGTTATAACTTTCAAACAAACTTTTTTGTAGCTTTTGTCAAATTCTTCTATCGCTTTTTTTAAAAATGGTTCAAACTTAAAGAGATGAGGATAATGACCGTGAAAACAGATGTTAAAGTAATCATCATCATCATTATGAATCTTTGATTCAATATTTTGAAATTTCAATTCTATTAATGGGTAAATAAAAACATTGTCATACTGACTTAAAGAAACGTATTCTTCAGGTGAACCTACGATTACAAAGTCAATGTCTTTGTTGCTGTAGTTAGCTGGAATGTTAATTACACCAAGCTTACAATTTGAAAGCCTTTTTCGGGCTTCACTAACAATATTGTAGCAAGACTTACAGATGATTAATATTTCTGTGTCTTGTGGGATATCATTCAAAGATGTATAAACTTTAGAATTATGATCTAAGTCATTGATTGTCTGACTTAGATCTTTAACCCATATTCGATAAGAACCACTATTGTCATTCTTGTTTCTAGTTAAAAAATTAATTTGCATTAACAACAAACTTATTTTCTAAAAGAACTTGGTGACTAGGATTACCACTGGCAGTCAAACCAATACTCCAAACTTTAAAACCACGAGGTGAAGCATTAATTGCTTTTGCGATATCAGCGAAACATCCAAATCTAACATCAAAGTCATCAAAGACCCAAACAGGATTATTGTTTTGAGTCTTTTCAAGATTTAAAATATCTGTCAGAACAGAATTTTCTTGATGCATTCCATCGATATAAAACATATCGATAGCGTTGCAATCTTTATTTTCTGACATTTCTTTGCTAGTGCCTTGAGTATATACACAAAAGTCTTTATACTCTTCAACAAAAGGTTGCGCACGAACATCTCTAGGGTCACAACTAAAAATCATGCCATTATTTTCTCTAGCATATTCTGCAAAACTAAAAAATTGCCAACCTTCTGCAGTTCCAACTTCAGCTATCTTTTTTACTTCAAATGTTTCAGCAATACGTGTCAAGTAATAAGCTCTTTTCTGAAGACCATTTAAGATATCTTTTCTTTTTTCTTCATCAGTAATATTATTTTGATCTAATTTTCTATTTTGAATTGGTAGATTGATTTCATTCCAAAGATTGAGATAGCTAGCTGGTACCTCTATACTTTGAACATTACCGTAATTTTGAAACAAGCTTGCAAGCTTAGCGTCTTTTCTAAAGACTAATTCAAAATTCATTCCTGCAAAATTACTTTTTTGATCACTGTTGACCGGTTTCAATGCTAAACAATAACTTTGATCAAAAAGAGAAACAATGTCGTATACAGGATTTTCAATAACAAATTCTGTGAAGTTATCTTGATTAAGACCTAATTGTACTTGCAAAAAGAATAAGCCATTATTCTTAAGTACACGTTCAATTTCACTTACCATTTTCTTAGGATCAATTGAATGATCGATTATGTTGGTGTATACAAAATCAAAACTATTGTCTTCATATTCTAAGTTGTGAATATCGCCAACAACAACATGTGGTTCACAAGGAACAATATCAATTCCAACGACATCAGTTATACCTAGTTCTTTTAATGCTACAACTTCTTGACCGGTTCTAGCGCCCAAACAAAGACAACGTTTTTCAGGAGTTAAATAATTTGCAAATTTATTAAATTCTGCTTTAAAACCATCTATTTTAAGTTGCCACTCATCTTCAAGCCATTTTTTTCTTCTTACTGGGTCTAATGTTTTTTCAGATTGGAATTTTACATAGTCCTCGTAATTTTCGTATTCTCTTACTTTCATTGTTTAATCTCCTTTAATAAATCATAATAAGTTTTAACACATTTTTCAAATCTTAAGTTACTTTTATTCTTTATAATTGTTGAATTACTAAAATTCATTATTGGAGGATTGTAGAGCTCACAAGGTTTGTAGTCCCATTCTTGTTCTAAAATAACTTTACCATTACTCACAATTTCTGATGTACCTCCTGTTGAAGAACAAATCGTGAAACAACCAGCAGCTTGAGCATCAACAACAACGTTGGGACAGTGATCTAGGTAAGACAAATGTATAAAAGTAGAAGATCTTTTGTACAGACTTAAAAGTGTAGGGTAATTAAGTTCTCCAACATAAAGTATACTTCTGCTATCAGGAATCTTAATGTTTTTTAGATAACTTTGTGCATCTTTTCCTGCGATCATTAAGACTGCATCTAACGGTGCAAATTTTAAAAAGTATCTAACATTATCAGCTAATCTTTTGTGTGGACGCCATGAAGATGCACAACTCCAAACTTCTAGTGTAGGATCAACAACCTGGTTCCAAATATCAGTATTAACTTGATCAAATAAAGTTGAATCACTTGCATTGTGAATTACTACTCCATTTTTATGAGGTCCAAACCAATTCTCAGTAAGCTTTTTATTAAACTCAGACTGAAATACAACAACATCAGCATTGTTATAAGCAAATTTAATAGGTGCGTTTTGTTCATTAAAAGCCTGTTCAGAATTGAAATATATACCATCTAAACGAAGCATCATGGGTTTAACCTTATGTACTTGTTGTTGTATAAGACAGAATTCAACGTCGGCTGCATTCTGTTCATTAGTAACAGTTACACCTTGAGTACCAATCAAAGTTCTAAATAACTGTCTAGAAAATTTATTTGGTCCACTATTAGAATTAGGGTTGAAATTGTGTGTAAATACCTTCAAGCTACAAAGCCTCTTTGACGAATCCATTCTGCTGAATGTTTTTGAGCGTAAGATCTATCGTTGTGAAACAAGTCTGGTTTTTTAAGATCGATGCTATAATGGTAGCATACTCTAGGTAAGAATATTAAACTTTCTTTGTTTTGCATAGCTAAATGCATCATCGGAAGAAACACAGCTTGATCGCATGCAATCATAATCCAATTACCGTCTTCATCTTTAAAATTAGATTCCGGAACCCTTTTTAGCTTTTCAGCACGAAAAGTTTTCATATGACTAGACACCCATGGGTGTGTATAAACGTTAGGATGCTGCTGCGATAAATTTAATTGTCCTGATATGTTTGTATCTGTAAATGCCCATCGATGTGCAGTCCATAAAACAGCAGGATCGTATTTCTTATAAACTTCATTA
>JAAHTH010003232.1_pt1 | contig 11405 bp, 8 predicted proteins | sample 6116091 | NCBI WGS metagenome assembly JAAHTH01 (sample SAMN13939990, study PRJNA603662) | sponge metagenome | isolation source: marine sponge | host: Mycale hentscheli | place: New Zealand | collected 2006
GTAGCCGAAACCTCGGCGCTAGCCGACGCGTACAGCGTCGCCACCCAAGAGGCCCAAGAGTTTTACAACCTACAAAACCGGGAAGCGGGCCGGCCCGTAGGTGCCCAAGGCGGCCCACCGTCGCAGGAAATACCCGAACAAGAAGAAGCCGCACCGGATGTCACACCGGCTAGCCCTTTTGATGAAGAGGCAAGTAAAAAAGAACAAACCGAATTAGAAAAGACGATCGGCTTGGTTAACCAGTACCGGTTGAGCATGGATCACGCTACCGAATCGTCGCGCACGCTTTCGGCGGTGTTTGGCGAGATCGGCAGCGTTGTTAACACTTTGATCCAATTGGATGATCCTTTTGAAAGTATGCAAGGCAGCCTCGAAGCCTTGGGCACTATCGCGGGCGGGTTTGCGAATGTGTTAGGTGGTATCATTGACGAACAAATGAGAAATAGTGACGAACTAACGGACAAACAGAAGAAAAATTTAAAAACCCTTTTCGCCATTCAAAAAGCCGCCGCCGTAGCTTCGATCGTTATGTCCACGGCTTCAGCCATTATGAAGGCCCTTGATGTATTAGGCCCCATAGCCGGGGGTGTTGCGGCGGGTGTTATTGGTGGACTAGGCGCAACACAAGCCGCGATCGTAGCCGCCGAAAAGCCGCCATCTTTTCACACGGGCGGTATTATACCAGCGCCCCCCGGCGATCAGGGTGTCATGATGAACGCCCTACCCGGTGAGGCTGTGCTAAACCGCGACGCTGTGCAAACACTCGGGGCCGAGGGTGTGGACGCGTTAAACAGTGGACAAAACCCGGGCGGCGCTATTTCGATATCTATGGTCTATAAACATCGCATCTTTGATACCTTCGTCGAACAAAATATATCTAAGGGTGGCCCGCTTCGGGATGCTATAAAAGACGGGCGGCGCGTAGGCCATCGGGGGCGATAATGTCAGATCTTTCACGTAATTTATACCGGGGGCTTTTGATTCCAGACGGCGATCTAACGCGCCTATGGAATGTCGAGACCACCGTAACCGAAGCGGGGCCGCGTGCGGGCGTGCCTGTTACTACGTCCAAAACCGAAGCCGTCATAGAGGCGAGCGGGCACCAAATAGACACCGGAAGCGGAAAAAGCCTAGAGATCCAAACCATAAAAGGCGGCTACCCCGGGCCGGGGAACGCCGGTTTCGCATGGAAACAAACAGGCGGCGCGGCTCAAAACTACCGAGGGTGTGACGTGCCCCACTCGATCGCGACGTGGGAAAATGTGCTCTATAGCGACACGGCCACGGACAACAAAAACCCGGACCTCGTAAACGTCACACGCACCGACGGCACCGACTATATGATCGCGGTTTTTGAGAGTGTATCGCTAGGAAATAACCTAGTCGGCATCCAAAAGCGCACCGGCGACACTTGGGCACCGGTAGGCGTTGGCTTTATCGGCATCACATCACAAGCCGTTTTCGGTTCGGCTAAAGTACACCCCACGATTTTGGTACTACCTACCGGCCGCTTGATGTTGTTCTATGCGGTATATGATCAAGAGGTTTTTGCGCCCACGATTCAGATCCGTATGATTTACAGCGACGACGAGGGCACAACGTGGACAACCGGCGCAAGTTACACACTACCCGCGCCGCTTTTGGCTTCTACGTACTCAATACAACGTATCCGGGCCGCGTATAAAGACGGCCAAATCCTTCTAGTGATGCACGCGAAAAACTCAACGGCTTCGCATCATGACATACTGATCCAATACGCCAGCGACGATTTAGGGACCACGTTCATCCTTGTTAAAGAGTTCAGCGGGACCGGGATCAATAACGCGGGCGGCTTTCCTGATATTACAGTAGTGAACGACATTTTTTTAGTCGCTTGGATCCGTAGACTATCGCCAAACAACGTGCCGACGGCGCAGCGCCTCGGATCTGCCTTCGAAGAACTCAACCCCACAAATCCAACAATTACCGCCGCAACCGCTACGCAATGGGCTAACGACGACGGCACCAACTACACGCGCGGCGAGCTATCGATTGCGACCGATGCCGACGGCGTAGCCTATTTGTACCTAACCAAAGATCCGGTCAATTCTGGTTTGTGTGTCGTCCTTCGCAACCTCGAAGGCGGCGCGCTCGTAGGTGGCCCGGGTTCCGGCTCGGGGTGGGTCGGTGTTGGGCAAGGTGGAACAGGTCTAGCCGAGTTCGGGCGGTGGTGGGGTGCGTGCCCGTCCGGGTCTAACTTCCCTTCGATTCAACCCACCGGCTATGTCGTCGAGTTTCATAGGGGCCGCGCGGTAGTGGTGCATAGCTTCCAAAACCTAGCCGGCCAAGACCCGACCGGGCGAAACAGCCTTTGTTTTTTCTACTTGGGCGGGTTTTCTTCGGTAACGCTTCCCGGTTTGGAACTGTTTCGATCCGACATACTACGGGCGGGTTTGCCCGTTACGTGGGTGCCCTACGCTTTGCCGGCATCGGATGGGACTTGGACCCGCGTAACGTCTGGCGCGGGCATCACGGAGCAAATACAAGCCCCGGGCGAGCTATTTCTACAGGTGCCGCCGGGGTCTTTGTTGTACTACGAGAAAAACATACCCGAAGGCAGCGGCCCCGACGCGGTGGCGTGGACGGATGGTCTATACGGCCGGTTTACGTTCGAGGTTAACGGCGTATCATTTCAACAAAATTACGTGAGGTTGTGGACGGCCGCCGGTGGTGGCACCTATACCGATCTTCAATTCCTGCTTTTAAACAACGTGATCGAGATTCGAAACGCAGTTATCCCGGCAACGCTAGGCACTAGACCCAACGCAGCGGGCCAGAAAAAACAAATTTTTTGGGCTATTCGTGGACTACTCACCGGCGACAACCCGACCGGGGCGGAGTGTGCCATATGGATCAGAGACTGGAGCACCAACGAGGATCGGGAATGGGATCTAATTTATCAGGGCGCGATCTCCACGGCTAACGGCGGATCCACTACGTTTATCCAATGGGGCGACCGTGAAACAGCAACCCCGGGCGATCAAGACTGGCACGAATTTAACGTAACTTGGGGCAAACAAACCGCCGGGGCTTTTTACCCCTTAGCAGGTCGCCAGCTTGCCCAAGGCCAACAAAACCCGGCCGAACTGTTCCCCCGCACGTACTCGGCGCGGCCTATTTATGTAGATTCGAACGTACGGGCGGCCTCTATCGACGGCCCGACCTTCGAGGGCGATTCGTGGGCCGTAAACGTGCGACACCTACAAGCGACCGAAAACATGATCACAAGTGTTAGCCCGTCGCCTTCGAAGCCGTGGCGTAGCACTACAGCCCCCGCCGGGGCGGTTATTGCGTTCCAACGAAACGCCGACGCGGCCGACGCGTGGGCCTCGAACGATTTCTACGCCATACACTTCGAGAATATCAACTTTAAACGCGCACAACTACAATACAAAATCGGCGGCGCTTGGGTGAATGTCCAAAATATTAGCTTCTACAAGGAGTTCGAATTTGCCCGCAACGGTCAAAGTGTGCGCGTTACCGGTGATTCGGCCGGCAGTTTCTACGCGTATTATAACGAATTCGCGGGCCTGACTTTTGAAATGAACCCGGATCCCCTTATTGGAAACCCTACGATCGCAAAGGTGTTGCGGAACTCCGAGGGCATGGCCTACGAAGGCACGGCAGCCAAGCCGGCGACGTTATTCCTTGATCCGGACACATACGATCAAGCCACCGCACCGACAACCGGCACGGCTCATTTATGGTTCAAAACGTTAACGGTCATGGTCCCGAAAAGTGAAACGCCTTTTGAGGGCCTACGCCTTCAGCTATGCAATACGGGCACGCTACCGCCGGAGGGCTACTACGAGGCCGGTAATATTATCCCGGGCGGCGTGGCCGTCTTTGGATGGGACTACAGCCGCGAGCGCAACCTAACGAAAACCGCAAACGTTGAGATCACAACGTTGCGAGACGGTACACGCCACGCGTACAAAGCCGGAGACCCTCGGCAACGCGTACGCTTTTCATGGGCTGAAGGTGTAGACGTTACCCAATTACGTAGCGAGTGGGGCGGCACATCTTCGCCGGATTATGTCAAAGTGGCCGGGACAGGCACCCCAGCGGCTAACCGCCACGACGGCCCGTTTTTAATGTGGGGCCTTTTGGACCGTATCGACGGCCCCGGGTTACCGGTTGTCTACATACCGAAGATCGATTTTTCCCAAGCAGGCGCGCCACAATTGGACCCTAGACAATACGCACGGGGCGCGATTTACGGCCGTACAATGTCACCGATCACACTTGAAACCGTGCTAGGGTCCGAAGAAAAAGACGAAGTGTATAGAGTTAACACTATCGAAATAGAGGCCGAGCTATGACATACAAAAGGCCGCTAAGGTGGCTCGAATTGATCGACGATCTCACCTCTGTCGAGTTTTTACTAACGGTCAACTATGCGGGCCGGCCGTATTACTTCAGCACGCGCCCCCGTGTTTTAACCGATGAACGAGGCGAGCCGATACAATACGAGGGCGGCTTACAAGCACAATGGACGGACGCGCTGGACCTGTTCAACGAGTCGCCGACGCTTTTATCTATCCCGCTTTCCTTGTATTTTTCCGACGATGTCGCGGAGCTAATATCGAAGGGCTTCGACCTCTGGCGCGCTACAGGTGAGCTATCTTTGTGGGTAGAGGGTCGACCCTACGAAGATCGGATTGTATTGATTGGCGGCAACGTTAACGATCCAAGCTACGGGGCCAAAGGCGAGCCCGTAAAATTTAGCCTTGAGGCCAACGGGTTCGAGGATACGGCGCTAACGCATACACCCTTTGATCGCGTGTTGCCGTCAACGTGGCCAAACGCCGACGAGGCCGCCGCGCTTCGCTATTATCCGATCGTGTATGGTGCACCGGGTATATATGCCGGAGGCACCGCGCCCGGGTCGCCCGCTTTGGCCGTTGATGTTGATGTAGGCGCGGCTACGGTACGTTTTTTGGTCGCGGGGCATGAGGTTGTAGCTACTTCGGCCACGTTTATAAACGTTTCAAAGAACCCGGCCGTATCGCTTTTGATCAGTTTAATCACCGAAGAAGACGCGCGCGGAACGGTTGTAACTACCACGGTAGCCGTACCCATAGGCGCGGGCTTTTGGGATCTAGGTGATGAAGTTTACGTAGTTTGGGACAACGGCGGGGCCATGTATAACGACCGGCGCGACGGTGTACGCAGTGGTGCGGGTGATCTGATCTCGTACTTTTTGCGGCGCTCAACGCTTCGCATAGATTCGGGCACGTGGGCGGCTATATATCCAGAGCTAAATATAGGCTACCGCTTTGCCGGCTATGTTGATGAACCGTGCAGCCCGTTCGAGTACATACGCGACAATTTTCTGCCCCTGCTACCGATATCCATAACGGCCACGGGTGAAGGTATGGCGGGCGTTCTATGGCGTAGAGACGCGGAAAAATCCGACGCAGTGGGTACCATAGAGGCCGGCGGTGGTGTAGCCCGGGCCGATTTTGTGCAGTACGAACGCCAACGCATATACAACAATATGCGACTAGATTACGCCCTAGACGCTTCGAACAACGACCCACAAAAAAACGCCGGTGTGCTTGGCGACCCTTCGATCGTTGATACTGTTCTATTCACCGCCGACGCGGGACAATTTGCGACCGAATATAGCCGCGCCTCGTTCTATCGCTACGGTAACCGGGCAATGTCGTTTGATACGGCCGTAGTGTGGGAAGACGCAACCGCTACGAACGTCCTACAATGGAAACACCGCGCGGCGGCGTTCCCTTATCGCGTGATCCCTTACGATGTACCGATCCGGATGGGCTTTTTAAGGCGCGGCGATCTTGTTTTGTTAACGGATGAAGAGATCCACCTATCGGGCTATTTGTGTTTTGTGCGGGATATTCAGTGGACCAACGGAAAGCCCCGGATCTTTTTGGTCTTGATCGATGATCCGCCACGCGAAAAACGCGTAGAATAGGGCAACGGGGGCGGATATGAGCGATTCAGTAGATCAAAAACTTCGAGAGGATAGAAAGCGGATCATCGCTTTAGAAAGTGACGTAGGATCGTTGAAAGTCGAAGTGGGGAAAATTGGCGTGAACTTAGAACAAGGCGAAAAGCGGGCAAGCGAAAGGCACGAAGCGACCAAAACCGCGCAAATTGAGATCAAGGACTTACTACAGCGCCGGATCGAAATCGACGAGGAGCGCGAAAAAGACGCGAGGGAATACCGCCAAGAGCGCGAAAAAGCCGAACGTGAGGCACAACTAAACCGCCAGAAATGGGCTCAAAGTCTAGTTAACCCACAAACGATCGTGATCATCCTAGCGATTATCATGGGACTATTCGGCATCCAAGCGGCCGATCTTATGATGTTCCAGCCGTCAACGCCCGCCACGGCCGAGCCGCCCCAAGAACCAAAGCCCTAGCCCCACCGCGTCGATCGTGTTGTGATTTTCTATACACACGATCGCTAGTATTTCTTCACGGCGTAGCTCTGCAAAAATCCGGTTCCCATGTATTTTCTTAGGCACTTGACCCTTCCAAGCCGACGGCGACACACCAAAAGGCCGCACGCTTAACGCTTTGAGCTTATCCGCCACGGCTAAAAGGTTCCTAACGTCTTTGTGTTGCTTGCGTTTCGTCGGGTACAAAACCGGAGATTCGACAATGACGCGCGCATTTTTTAGGTTCTCGGCTAGGCGGTACACTGTAACGTTTGGCATATCGTCGGCGAAAACCAACGCGCCGCGAAACCATAAAGCGATCGCGCTCTTGTGCACGCCGGGATCGATGCTAGCTAGGTCTATTTCCACTGTATGATCTCTAATTCGGTCGGGCCGTTGTGTAAGACATCCCACCAAAAAAACCCGTAGGCGCTCGAATCAGTGCCGCCGTTCGTGAAGCTCGGGCGCTCGGACAGCACAAAAACTTTTCGGCACGGGTTACGCTTCCAAAACTCCGCGCGGCGCTTGCTCTCTAAAAAGCCAAGGCGCAGCAAAAAACAAACGTGCCGATCCGTGCAGTTTAGCGCGTGTTCTACATGGTCGAGGGCGTTGAAATACGGCGGATTTCCTACGATCCAGTCGGGCGGGTTAGGCGGCAAAATGTCGAGGAAATCACACACGGCAGATCCGACCATTTCAAGCCCGGGCGCGTCCGGGTTCATATCGATCGCGACCACTTGATCCGTCTTCGTAAGCAGTGCACGCACAAACGCACCGCCGCCGGCGCTTGGTTCTAAAACTAGATCACTACCCCGGATCGGTAACAAGCCGACAAGGTAGCCGGCTAGCTCTTCGGGCGTATAATACGCATCTAATAGTATAGGGCCTTTCGTTAAGGTTCCCACGGCACCAACTCCCCGCCCGGGCCGTATACCTCCCCGGCGTTTTTGCTCCAAACGCGCGACAAATACGCGCCCGCCGTCACCTTAACATCCGGGATGAATTCGCCCATAGCTTCGATCATTTGCTTTTGTAATTCCGCAGCCGCGCCCGCCGCTTTATCCTCGGGGCTTTCTAAAATTATTTCGTCATGTAGAAACGCAACGGGGCGCGAACCGTAAAGGGGGCTTTTTTCTTCCGTGTAACAAGCCCGGGACACCTTAAAAAGCGCCGCTTTTGCACCGTCGGCGGTTAGCCCTTGAAATAATGTATTAGCGTACTGGGTAAAACTACACCCGCCGCGTATACGCCCGCTTTTAAACTGGCGCACCTCGGTAGGCCCCCACGCCGTAGCGCGGCCGATATGGTCGAAGTATTTGGCCATTTCGGGCCATGTGTCTAGCCACGCTTTTCGCATGGCCCGACTTTCGTCTTCGTCAAAGTCAAGGCCGAAGCCTTTCGCGTACTCGATAAAAACGCGCGAACTAAGCCCGCCCGGATAGCCGTAGTTACAAATTTTGGCCGCCTGACGGTACGCCTTTGGGTTATCTGGGTTTAACTTCGCGGCAACCTCAAGATGAAGATCGCGTCCTTCGTTTACCGCGTCGGCTATGGCCGATGTCTTGAACATCCAAAGGTGGATCTGGCCCAAGGCTACAAGCTCGATCTGATCGTAGTCACACAAAACGTACACGTACCCGGGCCGGGGTTCAAACACCTCACGAAAACCACCGCCCCGGGGCGGGTTTTGCATGTTCGGCCTGCTACACGATGTCCGGCCCGACTTGACGAGGACGTTGTAGCGTGGGTGTACTGTTTGGCCGTCTCGTAAAATAGGCGCGTAGGTGGTCGCTAACTTATCGGCGAAACGGCTTTTCTGGTATTCGACTAGCTGGGGGTTTTTGCTACCTTTGAGCGTTTCGCCGTCGGTCTTCACGGCCCCTTTATCGGTAAACGGGGGCGCGCCGTTGTACGCTTCGGCGACGATTTCGCGCAATAGCTTCACGTTCCGCGTACCGTTAGCGCGTAAAATGCCGAGCTTTTGAGCCATAGCCGCACCTTTTCGGGCCTCTTCGGCGACGTTTTCTAGCCACGCATCGGCCCGGGTGCGGTTTATTCTCATGCCGTAAATGCTGATCAAGTGCAGGGCAAACGCCGCCGCAGGTTGGCCGCTTGTGTCGCGCTTGTGTGCGCCTTGAGCTTCCCATATTAGCCACAAATAACGTACGTCCAGCGTGGCGTAATCTTGGGCCTCCTTGGGCCAGTTATCAAAAGCTACGCCGTCGAGTTCTGCATAGCGTAGCCGCCACGCGTCCGGCTCGTTTTTGCCCTCCATTTCAACGCCTAGATATTTACGGGCTAGGTGTGCGAGTGTAAAGCGCCGCCGGTCGATGTCGCCATCCTCAATCGCTTTGAGTTTTTCGGTGATCATGGTGTCGACAACCCGGCCGGCCTTGTAGGCTTCGAAGACGTGCGGGATCAGTTCGGGCCATTCATTACACAGACACGCCAGATCGTACGCGACGTTGTGACCTACAACCCCGTCATAGAGGCGCTCTATCAGAAGCCCTTTAAACCATTCGAAATCGGGGCGCGTTATTGTGTCGGGTTCAGGGTATTGGTGCCCGTTAAACAACCCCTGATCATAAGTAATACTAACGATCCGAGGCGTTAACCTACGGCCGATCTTGTATGTTTCCAAGTCAATAAAAAACATAGAATCTCCAAAGACCGGGGCAGGGGCGACCCACCCCGGCGGCTAAAATTAAGCTACGCCGTAGTGTAGTTTCGTAAAGTTACCGCCGTTCTTCGTCTTTTCGACTTCGGCGCGGATCGTTAGTTGGGCACCTTTTAGCGGCTGTTCTTGCCACTCACTAACGTCTAACCCTTCGACTTCGTCGCCAATGTGATAGCAAGCCTTCTCAGCAAAGGTCATCCAGTCACTATTAGAAATCTCTAGGGATTGCGCCGGTGTTATTTTAGCCGCAGCCATTAAAAACGCTTTGATCATTCGTTCGGCCTTCTCGCCCCACTTCATGAGAATATGCGTTTCTACTAGATCGCCCTCCTTGTTTTCTCCCGTCGCTTCATCGATCCGGAACTCAATAATTACACGGGTTTCACCGATCCTTGTAGGGTGTGTGCTGACGCGTTGTTTTACGTCCAAAACGGTGCAAAGGTATACCCCTGCTTTAAACCATCGATCGTCTGATCGTTCCATTTTAGCTTTTCCAATGTTTGCGAAAATGCTCATTGTTTTTGTCCTTTGTTGTGTGGCCTATTGGCCTGTTGTTATGCGGCCTATTGGCCTGTTGTTAAAATTGTCGCGTAGTTAAGTTTTTGCCGTGTGCCTGTCGTTTGTTCCACGTATTCGGCGTGTGTTTTGGCCTTTGCTACCGATCCGGCGTAGTCCATGAAATCCCATTCTACCGCGTCGGCTTGTTGTCCTGATCTATGCGTGCGGCCTAGTAGTTGTTCCCATATAGAACCGCTCGCCGGTGGCTCTATCACTAGACATTTACGGTACATTTGCAGGTTACGCCCAGCGCCGTGTACGGCTATCGAACAAGCCGCCAAACCTCCAGAAGGTGGAAGCGATCCGGCCCCGCGTACGTCCACGCCCAGACGGGCAAGGGATGAGCCCAAAGCGTTTGAAGAGTACCAAAGCAGGACCGGATCGCTTGAATTGTAGGCGTACTGGAGTACGTATTTTAATTTTTCCTGACATAGCCACACGGCCACGTTTTTAGGCCCGGGCCGTTTGCCTATTTCATCCCATAGCCGGACGGCTTCACGAAGCTCCTGAGTACCTCCACCGTTCCGACTCCAGTCTATGACAAGGGCCGGGGAGTCGCGGCCTTCGCGCGGGCTGTAGCGTAAAACCTTACCGATCAAGCGGTTCAGGTGCCTCTTTGCCTCTAACCATTCGAGATCCGGGCCGTTTTCGCCCCAGTCCCACCGGTAATAAAAGCCCGTACATAGGCTTTTAAACGTGGCGCTTGCTTGGCTTGCGTCGGCTATGGGTTCCCCGTCGGGCTTTTCCCATTTCTCACGAAGGTTTTTTAGTGCGTCTTTTATGGCTTGGGTGTGCCCCGGCCTATGGTGCTGCATAATTAAAGACGCATCGCACGAAGATCGCACGGTAGCCAAAACCCCGGGCGTAGTGGTTAACCGCGTACGGTAGGCGCTACGTATTGTCTCTTTATTGGTCGGGGTAAGCTTACTAGGGTGTGCCCATTGCACAAGGTAGCTCAAGCGGTTCAGGTCGCTTTGATTCGGCTCCCCGTCAGGGTCCACGCAAGCCGCCCACCGCTCTAACTCGTACCGATTAAAAGGAATAGGCGCGCGTTCCCTTAGTGCCAATTCTAAAAGGTGGGCGTAGTCTAGTAGGCTTTTGCTTGTCATTGTGCCCGATAGCGCCACAAACCCACAGCGGGGGTTTTGGTTGAAATAGCGAAGAAAGCGGCGCGTTTTTACTGACTTCTTATCTTTTAAATTATGCGCTTCGTCGGCGATAATCAGATCGGGTTTTAGGTCTTCCAACAGGCCGCGACGTGTTGAAAGTAAACCGTAGGAAACTACCGCCGGCGTGCGGAACTTGAAAAACTCGGACCACTTCACCGCTTCTTGTTCCATTTGTTTAACGAGCGCGGGCGGTACAAGGACGACCGGGGAGCACGCCCCGGCCGCCGTACCTGCTAGCAAAGCGATCAAAGTTTTACCGAAGCCGACACCGTACATAAAAAACCCGCCTAGGCGTTTTTCTATTACGGACAACGCTAGGGCCTGTTCAGGGCGTAGAGAGGCCCCGCCCAAGCCTAGCGCCGTGTTCCAATAGTCGGCCGCTTCTTGGCCGTCTTGAGGGCCTTGACGGGGCATATCTAGGATCCGTTCTAGGTCGCTTGGGATTTTTTGGCGCGTTAGGTTTTGAAGGTGTTGATCAAGGTTCATCGACGACCGCGCATTTTGCCGAGCTTTTCTAGGTCTTTAGCCGCGCCCGGTAGTGCCGCCAAG